>VFQU01000027.1_pt1 | contig 267960 bp, 243 predicted proteins | sample 3512311 | NCBI WGS metagenome assembly VFQU01 (sample SAMN10412377, study PRJNA504923) | tailings metagenome | isolation source: Relicate 3 Philex TSF3 active mining site | place: Philippines: Tuba, Benguet | collected 2017-08-29 | reverse complement strand
TGCGCGAGGAGCGCATGACGGCCTACGAGATGATGCTGTCGGAAAGCCAGGAGCGCATGCTCATGGTGCTCAAGCCGGACCTGCGCGACCAGGCCGAGGCGATCTTCCGCAAGTGGGGCCTCGATTTCGCGATCGTCGGCGAGACGGCCGACGATCTGCGCTTCCGCGTCTTTCATCAGGGCGAGGAGGTGGCCGACCTGCCGATCAAGGATCTGGGCGACCAGGCGCCGGAATATGACCGGCCATGGACCCAGCCCGCCGTGCCGGCCCAGCTGTTGGAAACCGACATCCCGCAGACGGACGCAGGCCAGGCGCTTCTCACGCTTCTCGGCTCGCCGGACCTCTCGTCGCGCCGCTGGGTCTGGGAGCAGTACGACACGCTGATCCAGGGCAATTCCCTTCAGCGCCCGGGCGGCGACGCCGGCGTCGTGCGCGTCGAAGGTCATGAGACGAAGGCGCTGGCCTTCTCGTCCGACGTGAACCCGCGCTATTGCGAGGCCGACCCATACGAAGGGGGCAAGCAGGCTGTCGCCGAGTGCTGGCGGAATATCACAGCGACGGGCGCGCTCCCGCTTGCAGCGACCGACAACCTCAATTTCGGCAATCCCGAACGCCCGGAGATCATGGGTCAGTTCGTGCAGGCCATCAAGGGCATCGGCGAGGCCTGTCGCGCGCTCGACTTCCCCATCGTGTCGGGCAATGTCTCGCTCTACAACGAGACCAACGGCAAAGGCATCCTGCCTACTCCGACGATTGCCGGCGTTGGCCTTCTCGACGACTGGTCACAGATGGCGACCGTCGGCTTCAAGGCTGCCGACCAGGCCGTGCTGCTCGTCGGCTCGCGCCGCGACTTCTCCCGCGGCCATCTCGGCCAGTCGGCTTATCTGCGCACCCTCTTTGGCCGCAACGACGGGCCGCCGCCGCCGGTCGATCTCGGTCACGAGAAGCGCGTCGGCGACTTCGTGCGCGACCTCATCCGCCGCGGCATCGCCTCGGCCGTCCATGACGTTTCCGATGGCGGCGTCGCGGTCGCCTTTGCGGAGATGGCGATGGCTGGCAGGATCGGCGGCTCGCTGCCCGGACCCGCAGACGTCGACCCGATCCCCTTCTTCTTCGGCGAGGACCAGGGCCGCTATCTCGTGGCGCTAACGCTCGATCCTCACGGAGACGAGATCACCGCTCTCTGGAAGGAGGCGGAGGCGCTCGGTATATTCGCGCCTTGGGTTGGAACCACAGGCGGTGATTCCGTCAAGCTCGGCGATCATTGGGACGTCCCACTCGCCGATCTCGTCGCCGCGCATGAGGGCTGGTTCCCGAAGTACATGGATGGAGCACACTGATGGCGATGGACGCGCGCGATATCGAACGGATGATCCGCGAGGCGATCCCGGACGCGACCGTCACCATCCGCGATCTCGCCGGTGACGGCGACCACTATGCCGCCGAAGTCGTGGCCGAAAGCTTCCGGGGCAAGAGCCGCGTGCAGCAGCACCAGATGGTCTACAATGCCCTCCAGGGCAACATGGGCGGCGTGCTGCATGCGCTGGCCCTTCAAACCAGCGTTCCGGAGTGATATCTGGAGTTGAACGCAGATTGATCCGCCGGCCTTGAACCGGCGTGAAAGGACCGACGATATGACCGCGATCAAGGAATTCATCGACAGCGAAGTGAAGTCGAACGACGTCGTGCTCTTCATGAAGGGCACGCCTGGCTTCCCGCAATGCGGCTTTTCCGGCCAGGTCGTGCAGATCCTCGACTACCTTGGCGTCGACTACAAGGGCGTGAACATCCTCACCTCCGACGAGCTCCGCCAGGGCATCAAGGACTATTCCAACTGGCCGACCATCCCACAGCTCTACGTCAAGGGCGAGTTTGTCGGCGGGTGCGACATCATCCGCGAGATGTTCCAGGCGGGCGAGCTGCAGGACTTCCTTGGCGAAAAAGGCGTGGCTGCTCGCGGAGCAGCCTGAGCCAGACGCCAGCGCAGACCTCCCCAGCGCCTGACCCACCCGGTCGGGCGCTTTCGCATTCAGAGACAAGAAGGATCAGGTGGCCGTGGACCAGCCTGCCAAACCCGCTGACGCGGGCATGAAACTGCCGATCTCGCGCGGGGAGTTCATCGCGCTTGCCGCCGCCCTGATGGCGGTCAACGCGCTCGCCATCGATATCATGCTGCCCGGCATGCAGGAGATCGGCGCAGCGCTCGGCGTCGAAGGCGAGAACGAGCGCCAGTTCGTCATCACCGCCTACATCATCGGCTTCGGCCTCGCCCAGCTCTTCTTCGGGCCGATCTCCGACCGCTTCGGCCGCCGCATTCCATTAATTGCCGGCCTAGGCGTCTATGTCACGGCCGCCTTCGCGTGCGCCTTTGCGCCAAACTTCACGACGCTGCTCGTGCTCCGCTTCATCCAGGGCGTCGGCGCGGCGTCGACGCGCGTGATCGCCGTTTCGGTGGTGCGCGACCGCTTCGGCGGACGGGCGATGGCGGAAGCCATGTCGCTGGTCTTCATGGTGTTCATGGTCATTCCCGTCATCGCGCCGGGCATAGGACAGGCCGTGATGAGCTTCGGCGACTGGCCGCAGATCTTCCTTTTCATGGGCGCGATCGGCCTTGCGATCACGATCTGGACGATCGTGCGCCTGCCCGAGACGCTGAAGGACGAGCACCGACGCCCGCTGACGGTCGCGTCGATCAGCGAAGGCTTCAGGATCGTCACGACGAACCGCATCGCGATCTGCTACACGGCCGCGATCACGGCGGTCTTCGGCGGCCTCTTCGGCTTCATCAACTCGGCGCAGCAGATCTATGTCGGCATCTATGGCGTGGGCGCATGGTTCCCCGTGCTGTTCGCCGTCGTTGCCGGCCTGATGGGCGTCGCGTCCTACATGAACGCGCAGCTCGTTGGCCGCTTCGGCATGCGCAGGCTCGCCCATGGCGCGCTTCTGGGCTTTGCCGTCATCACCGGCATCGCCTTCCTGTTCGCCATCACGATCGACGTACCGCTCTGGCTCTTCACCGGCCTCTTCGCGCTGGCGATGTTCCAGTTCCCGCTGATCGGCTCGAACTTCAACGCGCTCGCCATGGAGCCGCTCGGCCACGTGGCCGGCACGGCATCGTCTGTCCAGGGCTTCGCCCAGACGGTTGGCGGCGGCGTGATCGGTGCGATCATCGGCTTCTCGTTCGACGGCACGACGGTGCCGTTGGCAGCCGGCTACTTCTTCGCCTCGCTGGTCGCGATCGTGATGGTGCTCATTGCCGAGCGGGGAAGGCTCTTCCGCTCGGTCAATCCGCCGACGCGCTGAGCGCTGCGAAATCGAACAGCGTCCGGTCGAGCAGATGCGACGGCCGGACGTTGGCAAGCGCGCGGATCATGACGTCCTTACGCCCCGGCATGCGCCCCTCCAGATCGCTGAGAAGCGCCTTCATGGCATTGCGCTGCAAACCATCCTGGCTGCCGCAGAGGTCGCACGGGATGATCGGGAAGCCAAGCCCTGCAGCATAGCGGCCGAGGTCGTCTTCCGCCGCATAGGCCAGCGGGCGCAGCACGGTGATGTCGCCATCGTCATTCATCAGCTTCGGCGGCATCGCCGACAGCTTGCCGCCATGGACGAGGTTGAGCAGGAACGTCTCGAGGATATCCTCGCGATGGTGGCCAAGCACCAGCGCGCCGCAGCCTTCCTCCCGCGCGATCCGGTAGAGGTGCCCGCGCCGCAGGCGCGAGCAGAGCGAGCAATAGGTCCGCCCTTCCGCGATCTTCTCGGTCACGATCGAATAGGTGTCGCGATATTCGATCCGGTGCGCGATGCCGTGGCTGTCGAGGAAATCCGGGATCGTCCGGTTCGGAAAGCCCGGCTGGCCCTGGTCGAGATTGCAGGCAAGCAGGTCGACAGGCAGCAGCCCGCGCCATTTGAGCTCTACCAGCAGCGCCAGCAACGCCCAGGAATCCTTGCCGCCGGACAGCGCCACGAGCCAGCGCTCGCCTGGCCTCACCATGGCGAAATCCTCGAACGCCTGGCGCGTCTGTCGAAGCAGCCGCTTGCGCAGCTTGTTGAACTCGCCGGAAGACGGCGCGGCCATCAGCAGCGACGGCACGGCGCCGGCGGGCGCTGGCTCCTGCTCTTCCCATGCGGATTTCCCGACGATCTGGTCCATGATGGTCATCGCTCATATTGGCCGGAACGAAAAAGGCCGCGCAAGCGCGGCCTCTTCCTGAATTCGATCGGCGAACCGGTTAGCGCGAATAGTACTCGACGACGAGGTTCGGTTCCATCTGGACGGCGAACGGCACGTCCGAGAGAGCCGGCATGCGCTGGAACGTTGCCGTCATCTTGTTGTGGTCGGCGACGATGTACTCCGGCACGTCACGCTCGCCCGACTGGGCGGCTTCCATGACGAGCACGAGCTGCTTGGACTTCTCGCGCACTTCGATCACGTCGCCCGGACGGCAGCGGTAGGACGGGATGTTGACCCGGCGACCGTTGACCATGACGTGGCCGTGATTGACGAACTGGCGCGCGGCGAAGATCGTCGGGACGAACTTGGCGCGGTAGACGACCGCGTCGAGACGCGACTCGAGCAGACCGATGAGGTTGTCCGGCGTATCGCCCTTGCGGCGGTCGGCTTCCTCGTAGGTCTTGCGGAACTGCTTCTCGGAGATGTCTCCGTAGTGACCCTTCAGCTTCTGCTTGGCGCGCAGCTGCAGGCCGAAATCGGACAGCTTGCCCTTGCGGCGCTGGCCGTGCTGGCCGGGGCCATATTCACGCTTGTTGACCGGGGACTTCGGACGACCCCAGATATTCTCGCCAAGACGGCGGTCGAGCTTGTACTTGGCGGACTGGCGCTTGCTCATCGCATTTCCTCAAATGTTTGCGACCCGAAACTCATGCTCCGGATCAAGGAAACGCGCCCTCCTCTGATCCCCGTTTTCGGGACCTGACAGGATCGTCTCCTACGCGAGGCGACCATCCACGGGACACGTCAAAATGAACCACCGGGCACGAAGGCCCGGCAGTGCGGGCGGGATACAGGCGACAGCGCTGATTGTCAACGTCGTTCGCCTAGTCCTCGACGGCGAGACCGAAGCCCTGCATCAGTCGCGCAAGCTTGGGCGCTGGCCGGCCTGCCGTGAAGATGGCAACGTCATGGCCGAGCGCGATGTCGGGCTCGCCCGACAGGGGCTTCAGGAGCGACAGCGCCCGGCGCGCGATTGCCTCGGCCGGGTCGATCCAGTCGACCGGCCACGGCGCCACCTTGCGCATGCGATTGACCAGGAACGGATAGTGCGTGCAGGCGAGCACCACGATGTCGGTGCGCCGGCCGTCGGCCTCGACGAAGCACGGCGCGATCTCTGCGCGCACGGCCTCCTCGTCGACGAAGCCCTCGCGCATGTATTCCTCGGCCAGCGCGGCCAGCCTGTCGCTGCCCACGAGCCGGACATGGCACTTCGACGCCCATTCGCGGATCAGTTCGCGCGTATATTGCCGCTTCACCGTGCCCGGCGTCGCCAGCACCGAGACGAGCCCGGACGCCGTGCGCTCGGCCGCCGGCTTGATCGCCGGCACGGTGCCGACGAAGGGCGTATCGGGATAGGCGTCGCGCAGCGCCGCCAGCACCACCGTCGACGCCGTGTTGCAGGCGATGACCACCAGTTCCGGCCGGTGCTCCTCCAGCAGGCCGGCAAACAGCGCCACGATCCGCGCACTCAGCGCCCGCTCCTCCCACGCGCCATACGGGAAGCCGGCATCGTCGGCGACGTAGACGAGCCGGCGCCCCGGCATCAGCACGCGCATCTCGCGAAGGACCGTCAGCCCGCCAATGCCGGAATCGAAGACGAGGATCGGTTGGTCAGCCATCGCTGTCCTTCGGCGCGCGCGCCTTGCCTTCAGGCGCGCCGCTGCCGCGCGGCGTTGATGGCGAGAAATAGTCGAGCGAGGAGATGATCCCGCGCAGGACCTTGATCTCGGCATCGGTGAAACCCGGCCGCGTCAGCACCGAGCGCAGATTGTCCACCATCTTGGGCTTCTTCTCGGCCGGCCTGAAATAGCCACGCGCCTCCAGCGCCTCTTCCAGATGCTGGAACATGGAATGCAGCACCACCTTTTCCGCCGGCACGATCTCGGGGCCGGTGAACGCGGTCTGCGTCTCGTCCTCGAGCCCGGATTTCATCCACTCATAGGACATCAGCAGCACGGCCTGCGCGATGTTGAGCGAGGCGAAGGCCGGATTGACCGGGAAGGTGACGATCTCGTCGGCGAGCCCCACTTCCTCATTGTCGAGGCCGAAGCGCTCGCGGCCGAACAGGATCGCCGTCTTCTCGCCGGCCGCAAAGCGCCCGCGCAGGATGCGGCCCGCCTCGACCGGTCCGCGCACGGGCTTGAACCCGTCGCGCTGCCGCGCCGTAGTGGCGACGACATAGTTCCTGTCGGCGATCGCCTCGGTGAGGCTCGTGAACATTTTGGCGCCGTCGATGACGTGGTCGGCGCGGCTTGCGGCAGCGCGTGCGCGCTCGTCCGGCCAACCATCACGCGGATTGACGAGGCGCAGCTCCGAAAGACCGAAATTGGCCATCGCCCGCGCAACCATGCCGATATTCTCGGGCAATTGCGGCTCGACCAGCACGATGGCCGGTCCTTGGGTCAAGAGTGTTCGCTCGCGCGCTGTCCCGGCCATGGCGTCCTTCAGGGCTTCCTTATCCGCGCGTGTCCGTGCCACAGTGCGGGAGCGAAATGAAGGCCGATCATGCGCCGACGAAACGCCGGATGGCGCTTGCCACAGCATCGGGTCGTTCATGCAGGATCCAGTGGCCGGCGTCAGGCACGCGCTCGATGGTGAGATCGTCGGCATAGGCGTCGAGCCCGGCAAGGCAGGCCGGCTGCAGCGCCTGGTCCTGCTCGCCCCAGACGACGAGGTGCGGCATGCGGACCTTGAACGCTTCGGCGGGCATGGCGAGGATCGGGGCGTCGGGCGCCGGCTCGTCGAGCCGCGGCACGATCAGCTGCGTTGCGCGGTACCAGTTGAGCATGCCGCGCATCGCGCCGGGCTGGCTCCAGGCCGCGAGGTAGCACGCGCGCTGCTCGTCGGTCATCCAGCCGGTCGCCGAGAACTTCTCGATCATCGACAGCGTGCGACGATACCCGTCAGCCGCCATGCGATCGTCGGCCTCCGGCGCGCGCAGCAGGTTGATGTACTGGCTCGCCGCCCGCTGGCCGGCATCATGCAGGATGGCGCGCTGGAACGTGACGGGATGGACACCATTGGCGATGACCAGATGCGAGAGCCGATCGGCGTGCTGGAAGGCATGGGCATAGGCGACCGACGCGCCCCAGTCGTGTCCGGCAAGCACGAAGCGCCTGCCAGGCGAGAGATGGTCGGCAAGACGCGCGATATCCTGCACCAGAAGGCGCGTTCGATACGCCTCGACAGCGTCCGGCCGGCTCGAGAGGTTGAAGCCACGCTGGTCCGGTGCGACGACGAAGAAGGCGTCGGCAAGCCGCTCCATCACCGGCCTCCACGCCGCCCAGTATTCCGGAAAGCCGTGCAGGAAGAGGATCATCGGCCGCGCCGGGTCGCCTGCATGGACGACGTTGAGGCTCACCTCGCCCGCGTCGAACGTAAAGGAGTGAAGCTCCATCCGGTCCTCTCCGCGCTGCGCTGCCCACGCGCCTTTGCGTCCCGCGCACACGATGCTATAGGGGCGCCGCGTTCCGCTCATCCGTTCATTTCCGGGGCCCGGCCCCTCACGAGACGAGGCTATACTCTATGGCGAAGATCAAGGTGGAAAATCCGGTCGTCGAACTCGACGGCGACGAGATGACCCGCATCATCTGGCAGTTCATCAAGGACAAGCTGATCCACCCCTATCTCGACATCGATCTGAAGTATTACGACCTCGGGATGGAGAGCCGCGACGCCACCAACGACCAGGTGACGATCGACGCGGCCAACGCGATCAAGCAGTACGGCGTCGGCGTGAAGTGCGCCACGATCACGCCGGACGAAGATCGCGTGAAGGAATTCGGCCTCAAGAAGATGTGGAAGTCGCCCAACGGCACGATCCGCAACATCCTCGGCGGCGTCATCTTCCGCGAGCCCATCATTGCCAAGAACGTGCCGCGCCTCGTGCCGGGCTGGACGAAGCCCGTCGTCGTCGGCCGCCACGCCTTCGGCGACCAGTACCGCGCGACCGATTTCAAGTTCCCCGGCAAGGGCAAGCTGACGATGAAGTTCGTCGGCGAGGACGGCCAGGTCATCGAGCACGAGGTGTTCGACGCGCCGGCAGCCGGCATCGCCATGGGCATGTACAACCTCGACGAGTCCATCCGCGACTTCGCCCGCGCCTCGCTGAACTACGGCCTGCTGCGCGGCTACCCGGTCTACCTCTCGACCAAGAACACCATCCTCAAGGTCTATGACGGCCGCTTCAAGGACATCTTCCAGGAGATCTACGAGGCCGAGTTCGAGGCCAAGTTCAAGGAAAAGAAGATCTGGTACGAGCATCGCCTGATCGACGACATGGTGGCCTCGAACCTGAAATGGTCCGGCGGCTATGTGTGGGCATGCAAGAACTATGACGGCGACGTGCAGTCCGACACGGTTGCGCAGGGCTTCGGCTCGCTCGGCCTGATGACCTCCGTGCTGATGACGCCGGACGGCAAGACGGTTGAGGCGGAAGCCGCCCACGGCACCGTGACGCGCCACTACCGCCAGCACCAGAAGGGCGAGGAAACCTCGACCAACTCGATCGCCTCGATCTTTGCCTGGACGCGTGGCCTCGCCCACCGCGCCAAGCTCGACAACAATCCGGAGCTCGCCCGCTTCGCGACGACGCTGGAAAACGTCTGCGTGCAGACGGTCGAGAGCGGCTTCATGACCAAGGATCTCGCGCTTCTGATCGGCGCCGACCAGCCCTGGCTGTCGACGACCGGCTTCCTCGACAAGATCGACGAGAATCTCCAGAAGGCGATGGCCGCCTGATGGCTTGTCGGCAGGTGCCTGGGCGCACCTGCCACCACTGCTTTAGGGCGCGTCGGTACCATGCCGCCGCGCCTTTTTCTTTGGCGATCCTGGAAAAGCGGGGACGCTCGCGAACAAACGCGCTCCTGTCACGTTGTCGGGCTGAACCAATGCAGGAGTTTGTCATGAAGTTGAAGACTTTTTCGGCCACCGTCATCGCCGCCGCTCTCGCAGCCGGCACGGCCTATGCCCAGCAGGCCTGGGTGGAAGTGAACGACAATGTCGTCGTTCAGCCGTTCAACGTCGATGCCGACACCGTCGAGGACTGGAACGTCTACTCGCCGGCAGGCGCCGAGATCGGCGACGTCGAGGAGGTGATCGGCGCCGATGCGCAGTCGCCGACGGCCCTCGTGGTCGATTTCGACGATGATGCCGGCTTCGGCGACCGCGACGATGTCATCGTCCCGCTCGACCAGTTCACCTGGCAGGACAACCGCCTCGTGCTGAACGCCGACGCGGCAGCCGTCTCGGCCATGCCGGTCTGGAACGACTGATCTCTCAATCGCATGTATGAAAAAAGCCGCCGGGACGACCGGCGGCTTTTCTGTTGCTATGGAGAGCGCGCGGTGATCAGGCGGCGAGCGCCGCCTTCACCGCATCGATGGCAGCCTGCGCATTCGATCCATCGGGTCCGCCCGCCTGCGCCATGTCCGGCCGGCCGCCGCCGCCCTGCCCGCCGATCGCGGCAGACGCCTTGCGGACGAGGTCGACAGCGTTGAAGCGCGCAACGAGATCCTCCGTCACGCCGACGGCGACGCTTGCCTTGCCATCCTCGCTGGTCGCCACGAAAACCGCGATGCCGGAGCCGAGCTGCTTCTTGCCCGCGTCGACGAGCGATTTCAGATCCTTCGCCGCCACGCCGGCTACGACCTTGCCGACGAAGCCGACGCCGCCGACATCCTCCTGGGCGGCGGGTGCGGAGCCCTGCCCGCCGCCGAGCGCCAGCTTCTTCCTGGCTTCGGTGAGTTCGCGTTCGAGCTTCCGACGTTCGTCGATCAGCGCCTCGATCCGCGACGGTACTTCGCCCGGCGCGACCTTGAGCACGCCAGCAGCCTGCTTCAGCCGGCGGTCCTGCTCGTCCAGATGGCGCCGCGCATCTTCGCCCGTCAGCGCCTCGATGCGGCGAACGCCGGCGGCAACGGCGCTGTCGGAGACGATGCGGACCAGGCCGATATCGCCTGTCGAGCGCACATGCGTACCCCCGCAGAGCTCGACCGAATAGGCGCGGTTCGCCTTCGGGCCGTGCAGTGCCGTGCCCATCGACACGACGCGGACCTCGTCGCCATATTTCTCGCCGAACAGCGCCATCGCACCCTCAGCGATCGCATCGTCGACCGACATCAGCCGGGTCGAGACCTGGCCGTTCTGGACGACGATCTCGTTCGCCATGCGCTCGACCTGCTCGATCTCGTCGCTGGAAATCGGCTTGTTGTGCGAGATGTCGAAGCGCAGGCGCTCGGGCGCAACGAGCGAGCCCTTCTGGGCGACGTGCGTACCGAGCACCTCGCGCAGCGCCTCGTGGATGAGATGCGTCGCGGAGTGGTTTGCGCGCAGACGCGAGCGCCGCGCATGATCGACCTTCAGCTCGACGGGCGCGCCGACCTTGACGGTGCCCGAAGCGATCTTGCCCTGATGGACGAAGAGGCCGTCGGCCTTCTTGAGCGTGTCGGTGACCTCGATCGAGAACCCCTCGCCCGCAATCGTGCCCGTATCACCCATCTGGCCACCGGACTCGCCATAGAACGGTGTCTGGTTGACGATCAGGGCAACCGTCTGGCCGGCCTCGGCCGTCTCGGTCTCGCCGCCCTCGCGCACGATCGCCTGGACCACGCCCTCGGCCTGCTCGGTATCGTAGCCGAGGAACTCGGTCGCTCCGAGCCGTTCGCGCAACGCGAACCAGACCGTCTCCGTCGCGGCCTCGCCCGAACCTGCCCAGCTCTTGCGCGCCTCGGCGCGCTGGCGCTCCATGGCGTCGTTGAACCCGTCGAGATTGACCGAGACGCCCCGCTGGCGCAGCGCATCCTGCGTCAGGTCGAGCGGGAAGCCATAGGTGTCGTAGAGCTTGAAGGCGGTCTCGCCATCCAGCATGTCGCCCTTGCCGAGCGTGTCGCTCGCCTCGTTGAGGAGCGTGAGCCCGCGTGCGAGCGTCTTGCGGAAGCGCGTCTCCTCGAGCTTCAGCGTTTCGGTGATGAGCGCCTCCCCGCGCACGAGCTCGGGATAGGCCTGGCCCATCTCGCGCAACAGCGCCGGCACGAGGCGCCACATCAGCGGCTCGTTGGCTCCGAGCAGCTGGGCATGACGCATGGCGCGCCGCATGATGCGGCGCAGCACGTAGCCGCGGCCCTCGTTCGAGGGCAGTACGCCGTCCGCGATCAGGAAGCAGGACGAGCGCAGGTGGTCGGCGATCACGCGATAGGATGCGACGGTTTCGGGCGTCGGCCCGCGTCCGATCTCCGATGCCGTCACGTCGATCAGGTGCCGGAAAAGGTCCGTCTCGAAGACGCTCTCGACGCCCTGCAGGATCGAGGCCATGCGCTCGAGGCCCATACCGGTGTCGATCGACGGGCGCGGCAGCGCCACGCGCTCGCCGGGCGAGACCTGCTCGAACTGCATGAAGACGAGGTTCCAGAATTCCAGGAACCGGTCGCCATCCTCCTCCGGGCTTCCGGGAGGTCCGCCCCAGATGTGCTCGCCGCGATCGATGAAGATTTCCGAACAGGGACCGCAGGGACCGGTATCGCCCATCGCCCAGAAATTGTCGGACGTCGCGATGCGGATGATGCGATCGTCAGAGAAGCCGGCGATCTTCTTCCAGAAGCCGGCCGCCTCTTCGTCGTCATGGTAGACGGTGACGAGGAGCTTGTCCTTCGGCAGACCGAAGTCGCGCGTGATCAGCGTCCAGGCGAGTTCGATCGCCTGCTCCTTGAAATAGTCGCCGAACGAAAAATTGCCGAGCATCTCGAAGAAGGTGAGATGGCGGGCCGTGTAGCCCACATTGTCGAGGTCGTTGTGCTTGCCGCCGGCGCGCACGCTCTTCTGCGCGGTCGCTGCACGCGAATAGGGACGGCTTTCGAGACCGGTGAAGACGTTCTTGAACTGCACCATGCCGGCATTCGTGAACATCAAGGTCGGGTCGTTGCGCGGAACGAGCGGGCTCGAAGAGACGACCTCGTGCCCGTTCTTGCGGAAGTAGTCCAGAAATGCCGACCGGATCTCGTTGACGCCACTCATGCGTATGCCTTTGTGATTGCCGCGGGAAAGCCTTCCGCGGAAAGAGAAGAGGCCTTTTAGCGCCGGCCCTCGACCCTGTCCAGAAACCGCCGGAATGCGCGATCGAGGGCGCGTCATGCAAAAAGGCCGCCGGGTCTCCCGACGGCCTTCCTCGATCGGCTTGGACCGACTGCCTCAGCCGGCAGCCGCGTCGTCCTCGAAGCCCTCGGGCCCGCCATCTTCCAGGAAGCGTTCGGCGATCAGGCCGGCGTTCTGGCGCAGCGCCAGCTCGATCTCGCGCGCGGTGTCCGGATTGTCGCGCAGGAACGTCTTGGCGTTCTCGCGACCCTGGCCGAGGCGCTGGGAATTGTAGGAGAACCACGCGCCCGACTTCTCGACCACCCCGGCCTTGACGCCGAGATCGACGAGCTCGCCGGTCTTCGAGACGCCCTCGCCATACATGATGTCGAACTCGACCTGCTTGAAGGGCGGCGCGAGCTTGTTCTTCACGACCTTCACGCGCGTCTGGTTGCCGACGACCTCGTCGCGATCCTTCACCGCGCCGATCCGGCGGATGTCGAGGCGCACGGAGGCGTAGAACTTGAGCGCGTTGCCGCCGGTGGTCGTCTCGGGCGAACCGAACATCACACCGATCTTCATGCGGATCTGGTTGATGAAGATGACCATCGTATTGGACCGCGAGATCGACGCCGTCAGCTTGCGCAGCGCCTGGCTCATCAGGCGTGCCTGCAGGCCCGGCAGCGCATCGCCCATCTCGCCCTCGATTTCGGCACGCGGCGTGAGCGCGGCGACCGAATCGACGACCAGCACGTCGATCGCGCCCGAGCGCACGAGCGTGTCGCAGATTTCAAGCGCCTGTTCGCCGGTATCCGGCTGCGAGATCAGGAGGTTCTCGAGGTCGACGCCGAGCTTGCGGGCATAGACGGGATCGAGCGCGTGCTCGGCATCGACGAAGGCGCAGATGCCGCCCTTCTTCTGCGCTTCGGCGACCGTATGCAGCGCCAGCGTGGTCTTGCCCGAGCTTTCAGGCCCGTAGATTTCGATGATGCGGCCCTTGGGCAGGCCGCCGACGCCGAGCGCGATGTCGAGGCCGAGCGAGCCGGTCGGGATCGTCTCGATCTCGACGACCTGCTCGTTCGCGCCGAGGCGCATGATGGAACCCTTGCCGAACGCCCGCTCGATCTGGGAGAGAGCGGCGTCGAGCGCCTTGGTCTTGTCCACGGATTTTTCCTCTACGAGCCGCAGCGTATTCTGAGCCATCATACATACCCCTTGTCAGCGAAGCCGGACAATCCGGTGTCCCGTGCTTTTATGTACCGCTTTTGTTCCATTTTTGCAAGACGACCCAAACCCCTGTTCTGAAACGACAATCCGCATGATGTTCTATTTTCGTTTTTCGTGTCCGCTACCGGGCTTTCGACCTAGAGACGTCGTTCATCCACAGGCAGCGATCCGAATCGGCAACTGTGCATGGTGACGCGCCCTCACCTGCTCGGCATAGGCGGTGCGCATGTGGATCGCCGCGGGCGCATTGCCGGCGATCATGTGCCCGGCGCCTCGAACCCCGGCGCGATGCACGAGGAAGTCGGCGGCGGCACGCTGAACGCGTTGCGAAACGCCGTGCAGCGCGGCGTGGATGCCAGCCTGATCTCCGTACGGGGCGGCGACCAGCCGGGCGAGATGGTCGCGCGTGCGCTTGAAGAGGCCGGCATCGAGGACATGTCCGCGACCTTTTTGGACCGCGTGACGCCGTCCTATACGGCGCTGCTCGACAGCCAGGGCGATCTCATCGCCGGGCTCGCCGACATGAACCTCTACGAGCAGACATTTCCGCGCATCGTCAGCCGCAAGCATGTCCGTGCCGCGATCGCCAAAGCCGACGCGATCCTCATCGATGCGAACATGCCCGCCGCCGCAGCCGGCTTTATCGTCTCGCATGCCGCGTCGCCCGTCTGCGCGATCGCCATCTCGCCGGCAAAAGTCGGCCGGTTCGCTGGGCTTCTGCCGGGACTTGCCTGCCTGTTCGTCAACCGGCGCGAGGCCGAGCACCTCACCGGCCGCGCCGATCCGCTTGAGGCGGCCAGATGGCTGCGGGCCGCGGGTCTGGCATCGGCGGTCATCTCCTCGGGCGCGGATGCGGTCGTGGCCTATGACGAGGACGGCCTGTTCACGATCCGCCCGCCGGATGTCGAGGCCGTCGCCGACGTCACCGGCGCGGGCGACGCTTTGGCGGGCGCGACCATCGCAGCTTTGATGCAGGGCCGGCCGCCGCGGGCGGCGATACGCGAAGGGATGGCCGCTGCGGCACTCACCATCCAGGCGCCGACGACGGTCGCGCGGCTTGGCCGCGAGCCTTTCGACGCCATGCTCGCCCTTGTTGGCGAGCCCGTCTCCGTGGCATGAGGCGAGGCATGAAGATCGATCTCGACATCCGCCCCGAAATCGCCGACGCGCTGGCAACCGCCAGGCCCGTGGTGGCGCTCGAAAGCACCATCATCACGCATGGCATGCCCTACCCCGACAATGCCCGCATGGCGGCCCGCGTCGAGGAGATCATCCATGAGGAAGGCGCTGTCCCCGCGACGGTCGCTGTCGTCGACGGCATCATCAAGATCGGCCTGTCGGACGAGGAGCGCGACGCGCTCGCGCAGGCCAAGGGCCTGATGAAGCTCTCGCGCGCCGATCTCGCCTTCGCGGTCTCGGAGCGCCGCAGCGGCGGCACGACGGTCGCCGCCACCATGATCGCGGCCGCGCGCGCCGGCATCGACGTCTTCGCCACCGGCGGCATCGGCGGCGTGCACAAGGGCGCCGAGACCTCCTTCGATATCTCGGCCGATTTGGACGAGCTGGCGCGCACGCCGGTCATCGTCGTCTCGGCCGGCGCCAAGGCGATCCTCGACGTTGAAAAGACGCTCGAAGTGCTTGAGACCCGTGGCGTTCCGGTCGTCGGCTACGGCACGGACATTATGCCCGCCTTCTGGTCGCGCACCTCGCCGCTGAAGGCTCCGCTGAGGCTTGATGAGCCGGAAGGCATCGCCCGCTTCCACGAGGCGCGAAAGGCGCTGGGGCTGGCCGGCGGCATGCTGATCGCCAATCCGGTGCTGGTCGCGGACGAAATCCCAGCCGACGAGATGGGCGGCTACATCGCGGCAGCCCAGAAGGCGATGGTAGCTGAGCGCATCACCGCCAAGGCGGTGACGCCCTATCTGCTGTCGAAGATCGTCGAGTTGACCGACGGGCGCAGCCTCAGGACCAACATCGCGCTGGTCGAGAACAACGCCCGTCTGGCCGCCCGCATCGCCGCCGCACTGGCCGCGATGCGCTAAGGGCTGCGATCAGGTGATCGGAACGAGGTAGATCTCGACGCGACGGTTCTGCGCGCGGCCCTCCGGCGACGCGTTGGAGGCGACCGGCTCGTTCGGGCCGTAGCCGCGAACCGAGAAGCGTCGGCCGTCGATCCCTTGCGCGTTGAGATAGTTCGCTACCGACAGCGCACGGTCTTCGGACAGACGCTGGTTGTAGCTGAGCGAGCCCGTCGAATCGGTGTGACCTTCGACATCGACCAGCGTGCGATCGAAGCGCGCCAGCACGCGGCCGACGGAGTTCAGCACCGGGTAGAACTCCGAGCGCACATCCGACTGGTCGGTGGCGAAGGTGATGTTCGACGGCATGTTGAGGATGATCTCGTCGCCATTGCGGGTGACCGAGACGCCGGTGCCCTGGAGCTCGCGGCGAAGCGCCTCTTCCTGCTGGTCCATGTAGTTGCCGATCGCGCCGCCGGTCAGCGCGCCGAGGCCGGCGCCGATCAGCACGGCATTGCGCTGGGCGCGGTCCGAGCCACCAACGGCAAGACCGGCAAGAGCGCCGAGGCCGGCGCCGAGCGCGGCGCCGGTCGCGGTGTTCGAAAGGCGCGATTCGCCCGTCATCGGGTCCGTGGTGCATGCGGCGGTGAAGGCCACGGCAAGCGCCGCGACCGCGATCTTCGTCTTCGTCACGAGAAAACCCTCTCCTGCTTCAATCCGACCGCCCGCCCCCGGGCAGCCTCTTCAGCGAATGCTCATAGCACAGATTGCGGCCAAATCGGGCCGCGCCGGCCATGCAGACGGCGCGGGAGAGGTGCGGAAGCGTCTGACGGGGCGACCGCACCGTTGCAGAGCAATGCGCGAACGCCTATCTCCGCGTCTCGACAGGAACACCGACAGGACGGTTTCGACATGGATTTCAGCCCCGACGCAAAGAACCTTCGTCTTTTCGTTTCGGGAGAAATCCGTCTTGTCATCCTCCATCACCCTGTCCTTGGTGACCCTCGCCGCGCCTGACGGCACCCGGCTTCTCGACAGTTTCGATCTCACATTTGCGTCAGAGCGCACCGGGCTGGTCGGCCGCAACGGCGTTGGCAAGTCAACGCTGCTGCGCGTCATTGCCGGCGAGGCGAAGCCGGCGGCGGGAACGATTCGCATCGACGCGCGCATCGCCATGCTCAGGCAGATCGTAACGCCGGAGCCGGCGTCTACGATTGCCGACCTCTTCGGGAAGTGTTCCGCGCTGGCGCTGCTGGATCGTGCCGCGCAAGGCACGGCCACCATGGACGAACTGGCGGACGCCGAATGGACGCTGCCGGCCCGCATCGAATCGAGCCTCACGCGGTTCGGGCTCTCGGCGATGCCCGAGACCATGCTGGCATCGCTGTCGGGTGGACAGAGGACGCGCGCCAGCCTCGCCGCGCTCGTGTTCGACGATCCGGACTTCATCCTGCTTGACGAGCCGACGAACAATCTCGATCGGGATGGTCGCGGCGCTGTGATCGATCTGCTGGCCGGCTGGAAGGGCGGAGCCATCGTCGTCAGCCATGATCGCGCGCTTCTGCATCATGTGGATGCCATCGTGGAGATGTCATCGCTCGGCATCGTCCGCCATGGCGGCAACTGGACGTCTTACGAAGCCGACAGGTCCCAACGACTGGAGAGCGCGCAGCACGAGCTCGACGTCGCCGAACGACGGCGCGCCGAAGCTGCAGCATCCGCGCGCCGGCAGGCGGAACGCCAGCAGCATCGCAACGCCGCCGGCCGCAAGGATCGCGCGCGCGCCGACCAGCCGAAGATCCTGATGAATGCACGCAAGTCGCGCGCCGAAGAAACCACGGCATCGGTCAGGAAACTGGCCGAGCAGAAGGAAACCGAAGCGGAGGCGAAGCTGGACGATGCCCGCACGCGGCTCGAGCGCAGGCGGCGGCTGACCGTCTCCGTCGCCGCGACCAGCGTGCCGGCCGGTCGGGTTCTCCTGAGGATGCAGGAGGTTTCCTTCGGGTACCGGCCCGACACAACCATCGTGTCCCGGTTCTCGCTGACGATGACCGGACCCGAGCGCGTCGCGATCGATGGACCGAATGGCAGCGGCAAGACGACGATCCTGAAGCTCGCAGCCGGCCTGCTGAACCCGCGGGAAGGCACGATCGAGCGTCCAGCGCGGTTTGCACTGCTGGATCAGGACGTCGCATTGCTCGACGCAACGACGAGCGTCGTCGAGAACTTTCGGAGGCTGAATTCGGATGCGGCGGAGAACGACGCGCGCGCCGCACTCGCCCGTTTTGAGTATCGCGCGATCGATGCGGATCGGATCGTGTCGACGCTGAGCGGCGGCCAGAAGATGCGCGCCGCGATCGCCTGCGTGCTCGGCGGGCCGAACCCGCCCGGGCTTATCGTGCTCGATGAGCCGACGAACCATCTCGATCTCGAAACGGTCGAGGCGCTGGAAGCGGGGCTGGCTGGCTATGATGGCGGGCTGCTCGTCGTGAGCCACGACGAGCAGTTTCTGGAGCGCATCGGCATTGACCGACGCGTTGGGCTTGCGGCCTAGCTGGCCTCTGCCATGCGATGCATCTCCGCGACCTTGCCGGCGAGCTTCTCGCGGTGACCGCGCAGCATGGCGCCAATGCTGGCGTCGTGCTCCTCGGCAATCGCGTCGCCGTACTTCTTGAGGATGGACTCTTCGCCCGAGGCAAAGGCGTCGAGCGAGCCCGCGTCAATGCCAGTGAAAGCGGAGCGCACGCTGATGACCGCCTTATGGACAGTGCCCATGAAGGAGCCGTCATCGTCGGGCTTCAGGCCGTGGGCGCCCAGAACCGTATGGATGTCGGAATGGGCGCTGCGGTGCAGGCCCTGCATCTCACGGAACAGCGCGGTCGTTTCCGCCGTATCGGACTTCTCGATGGCCTTGTCGTAGCCATCGAGCGCGTCGATCAGAGCGGTGTGGAGGTCGGCAAGCGCATCGTGGGACATCGCATTCTCCCGGATTGGTATCCGGCCAGAACGCGCCCGCGACGAAGAAGTTCAGGCCTTCTTGCGGACCGGCGCCTTGCGCTTTGGCTTTTCCTCAGGCGGAGGTGCAGCCGCTTCCATGGCGAGGCGCGCCTGACGAAGACGCTCCGTCTTGGCCTCACGGGCCGAGAGTTCCAGATCCTGGATTTCGCGCGCAACCCGCGTTGTCGTATCGGCCTTGGTTTCGGCGGCCGAACGGCGGGGGGCGAAGACCTTGTCGGAAAGTTCACTCATGGAAGGCTCCTTACAGTGAAAAAGGCCGGGCATGCCCGGCCTTCCCGTGGTCGTTTCAAGGCCGATGGCGCCAGTACATCCGTGGTCGCCGGGCCGAAACGATCAATTATGCAGCCTGCAGGTTCTCGGCTGCAGTCTTGCCGGAGCGGTTGTCACGCACCGCGTCGAACGAGACCTTCTGGCCTTCCACGAGCGTACGCATGCCAGCCCGCTCGACAGCGGTGATGTGCACGAACACGTCCTGCGCACCGTCCTCAGGCTGGATGAAACCGAAACCCTTGGTGGTGTTGAAGAACTTTACGGTACCGATAGTCATGACGAAATCCTTTCGATCGACATGAAGAGAAGATCCACGCAGGACTGGTCCTGCACGGGGTTTTAGATCGATGATGAAAAGGAAAATCGTCGGGGCGCCGAAGCGCGAAAACAAGTTCGTCTGCAAGATCGATTTGAGACATATAGCCTGCCTGCGCCAATTTTACAAGGCGCAGGCGAACTTTCCCAATTCAGACGGTCAGATGCGCCCTCACCTCGGCCAGGTCCAGGCTCTCGGCCGGACCCGAGTGGACGATGCGTCCGCGCTCCATGATGTGCACCTCGTCGGCCAGTTCGCGGCAGAAATCGAGATACTGCTCGACCAGCAGGACTGCGATCTTCGCCTCGTCGCGCAGGAAGCGGATGGCGCGGCCGATATCCTTGATGATCGACGGCTGGATGCCTTCGGTAGGCTCGTCGAGCACGAGCAGTTTCGGCCGCATGACCAGCGCGCGACCGATCGCGAGTTGCTGCTGCTGTCCTCCTGACAGGTCGCCGCCGCGCCTGCCGAGCATGTCCTTGAGCACCGGAAACAGGTCGTAGACGTAATCCGGCACGAAGCGGTCGGCCCGCTTCAGCGGCGCAAAGCCGGTTTCGAGATTTTCCCGCACGGTCAGCAGCGGGAAGATCTCGCGGCCCTGCGGCACGAAGGCGATGCCCGACCGGGCGCGCTCTGACGGCGCGCTCCGGTCGAGCGTCTTCCCCTCAAAGGAAACCGTGCCGGCACTGGGCCGGTGATGGCCGACGATCGCCCGCATCAGGCTGGTCTTGCCGACGCCGTTGCGACCCAGGACACAGGTGATGCGCCCGCCATCCGCAGCCAGCGACACCCCGCGCAGCGCTTCAGCAGCGCCGTAGTGAAGACGGAGATCGGTGACGGTCAGCATGAGCGTGATCCTCTTGTGGATGCCCCCTCCACCATGCTGCGCATGGTCCCCCGCCCCCGCTTCGCAGGGGAGGAACAGCGGTCGCGGCCATACGCGGCGTCGATCCTCCCCCGTTTACGGGGGAGGTGGCGCGCAGCGACGGAGGGGGCGTCGAAGTTAGCCATCCGCTCACCGTCCCAGATACACTTCGATCACCCGCTCATCCGCCGACACATGGTCGAGCGGGCCTTCCGAGAGCACGGAGCCTTCGTGGAGGCAGGTGACCTTGACGCCGAGCTCGCGCACGAAATGCATGTCGTGCTCAACCACGATGACGGAATGGGTCCTGGCGATCTCGCGCAGGAGCCGCGCCGTCTCTTCCGTTTCCGCATCCGTCATGCCCGCGACAGGCTCGTCGACGAGGAGCAGTTTCGGGTCCTGGGCGAGAAGCATGCCGATTTCCAGCCACTGCTTCTGTCCGTGCGACAGATTGGCGGCGAGATCGCTGCGGCGCGCCTCGAGGCGGATTGTGGCGAGGATCTCGTCGATGCGCCGCGAGGCCTCCGCGCTCTCGCGCCAGAACAGCGTCGGGAAGATCGAGCGCGGCCCGGCGAGCGCCAGCAGGATGTTGTCCTCGACCGTGTGGCTTTCGAAGACCGTCGGCTTCTGGAACTTGCGCCCGATGCCCATCATGGCGATGGCCGGCTCGTCATGCGCCGTCAGGTCGATTTCGCCGTCGAAATAGACCTCGCCCGTGTCCGGTTTGGTCTTGCCGGTGATGATGTCCATCATCGTCGTCTTGCCGGCTCCGTTCGGGCCGATAATGGCTCGCATCTCGCCCTTCAGGAGCACCAGCGACAGATTGTTGATGGCGCGGAAGCCGTCGAACGAGACGGAGACGCCGTCGAGATAGAGAAGCGTGTCTGCGCGGCTCATGGTCACTCCGCCGGCTGGGGTTCGGCTTTGGGCTCGGGCTCGTCGCGCGGCGTACGGCGCCGCTTCACGCGCTCCGAAATGTCCGTGAAGAGCCCGACGACCCCGCGCGGCAGGAACAGCGTCACGGCGACGAAGAGGCCACCGAGCGCGAAGAGCCACAGTTCGGGATAGGCGGTCGTGAACCAGGACTTGCCGTAATTGACGAGCACCGCGCCGATGATCGGCCCGAACAGCGTCCCGCGCCCGCCGATCGCCGCCCATATCACCACCTCGATCGAGTTGGCCGGCGCGAACTCGCCCGGATTGATAATGCCGACCTGCGGCACGTAGAGCGCACCGGCAATGCCGGCGATGACGGCCGAGACCACGAAGGCGAAGAGCTTCACGTATTCCGGGCGGTAGCCGATGAAGCGCGTGCGGCTTTCGGCGTCGCGCACCGCGATCATCACCTTGCCGAGCTTCGACCGGGTGATCGCCGAGCAGATGAAGAAGGCCGCCGCCAGCGCCACCGCCGTGGCGGCGAAGAGTGCGGCGCGCGTCGTCTGCGACTGGATCGGGAAGCCGAGAATGTCCTTGAAATCGGTGAGGCCGTTATTGCCGCCGAAGCCCATGTCGTTGCGGAAGAAGGCGAGCAGCAGCGCGTAGGTCATCGCCTGCGTGATGATCGAGAGATAGACGCCCGTCACGCGGCTGCGGAAGGCGAACCAGCCGAAGATGAAGGCGAGCAGCCCCGGCACCAGCATGATCATGATGGCGGCGAACCAGAACTGGTCGAAGCCGTGCCAGTACCAGGGCAGCTCGGTCCAGTTCAGGAACACCATGAAGTCCGGCAGGATCGGGTTCGCATAGACGCCGCGGTCGCCGATCTGGCGCATCAGGTACATGCCCATCGCATAGCCGCCGAGCGCGAAGAACGCCCCATGGCCGAGCGACAGGATGCCGACATAGCCCCAGACGAGGTCGAGCGCGAGCGCGAGCATGGCGTAGGTCAGATACTTGCCGAGCAGCGAAACCATGTAGTTCGGCACGCGCAGCGGGTGGCCGGTGGGCAGGAGCAGGTTCGACATCGGCACCAGCACGGCAACCGCCAGCAGAATGCCGATCACCCACATCGCCTTGCGGTCGAACCCCTTGATGAGCATCGAGGTGATCATGCTTCCACCGCCCTGCCCTTCTGCGCGAACAGCCCGCGCGGACGTTTCTGGATGAAGAGGATGATGAAGACGAGCAGGATGATCTTGGCGAGAACGGCGCCGGCATAGGGCTCGAGGAACTTGTTCACGACGCCGAGCGTCATGGCGCCGACGAGCGTGCCCCAGAGATTGCCGACGCCTCCGAAGACTACGACCATGAAGCTATCGATGATGTAGCCCTGGCCGAGATTGGGCGAGACGTTGTCGATTTGAGACAGCGCGACGCCGGCGAGCCCCGCAATGCCCGAGCCGAGCCCGAAGGTCATGGCATCGACCCAGGGGGTGCGGATGCCCATCGAGGACGCCATGCGTCGGTTTTGCGTGACGGCGCGCATCTGCAGGCCGAGCGTCGTCTTCTTCAGGACCACAAGCAGCACGGCAAACACCACCAGCGCAAAGATCACGATCCAGAAGCGGTTCCAGGTGATCAGGATGCCGTAGAAGTCGAAGGCGCCCGACATCCAGGCCGGATTGCCGACCTCGCGGTTCGACGCGCCGAAGATCGAGCGCACCGCCTGCTGGATGATCAGAGACAGCCCCCAGGTCGCAAGCAGCGTCTCCAGCGGCCGGCCGTAGAGCCAGCGGATGATGCCGCGCTCGATCGCGATGCCGATCAGCGCCGTAACGAGAAAGGCCGCCGGCAGCGCAAAGGCGAGCGACCAGCCGAAAAGTTCGGGAAAGGAGGTGCGGATGACGTTCTGGACGACGAAGGTCGTGTAGGCGCCGATCATCACCATCTCGCCATGCGCCATGTTGATGACGCCCATGACGCCGAAGGTGATCGCGAGGCCGATCGCGGCCAGCAGCAGCACCGAGCCGAGCGAAATGCCGTACCAGACGTTCTGTCCGACATCGACGAAGGCGAGCCGGGTCTCGATCGCCGAAATGCCGGCTTCGATCGCGGGACGCGCGTCCTCGTCGGCGGTGCCGAGCGCCGCCTGAAGCAGGCCGAGCGAAGCGCGATCACCGCGCGCGGCGATGATGTCCACGGCCTCGGCGGAATCTTCGGCCGACGCATCGGAGCGCAGGATGGCGATCGCCCAGGCCTCGCGCATCACCGTCAGCACGGCCGGGTTCTGCTCGGCGGCAATCGCCTGGTCGAGCAGCGGAATGTTTTCCGGATCGGCGGCCTGGAACATCGCCTGTGCGGCTGACAGCCGAACGGAATCGGTGGGGCTCAGGAGCGTCAGCTGGCCGATGGCGGCGCGGATCGTCCGGCGCAGGCCGTTGTTCACGCGGATGCGCTCGACACCGTCGCGCGCCACTTCGCCGAGCGCCTCGCCCGTCAGCGCGTCGGTGATCGCGACATTGCCACCAGCGCGGCCGATCGTGACGATCTGGCCGGTTGCGACGACGACGTTGAGATCGCCGGCTTCGAGGGCCTGGAACAGCGGGACGAGGCGCGTATCGCCCGTCGCCGCAAGCTGCGTGACCACGCGGCCGCGATCCGAGAAGCTGCCGTCCGGCAGCTGGCGAACGAGGTCCTCGACGCTTTGGGCATGCGCCATGCCGGCGAGGCTCACGAGGAGAAGCCAGAGGATGGCCGCTGCGCGAAGGACGCGGAGTGTCGGCACGAGACCGGCGGATGTCATGGAAGCTGCACCGAAACTTGAGGAGAAGCGGCGAAGGCGGTGAGGCCGCCTTCGCCTTTAGACCGGAAGGTCGGGCAGCCTTACATCGTGCCGCCGCAGGTCTTCGTCTGCGTGTTGTAGTTTCCGCAGTTGATCGGGGCAGTCCAGTCGGCCTCGAGCACGGCCGATTCCGGCAGGAAGTCGGACCATGCATCGCCCTCGACAAGGGCTTCCGTCTCCCAGACGACGTCGAACTGACCGTCGGCCTGGATTTCACCAATCAGCACCGGCTTGGTGATGTGGTGGTTCGGAAGCATGACCGAGGTGCCGCCCGTGAGGTTCGGCACTTCGACGCCGACGATGGCGTCGATCACGGCGTCCGGATCGGTGGAGCCGGCAGCCTCGACGGCCTTAACCCACATGTTGAAGCCGATGTAATGCGCTTCCATCGGGTCGTTGGTCACGCGCTCTTCATCGCCGATGAAGCCCTTCCACGTCTCGATGAACGCGGCGTTCTCGGGCGTGTCGACCGACATGAAGTAGTTCCATGCGGCCAGGTGGCCGACGAGCGGCGTCGTGTCGAGACCGGCGAGTTCCTCTTCGCCGACCGAGAAGGCGACGACCGGAATGTCGGCCGCGTCGATGCCCTGGTTGCCGAGCTCACGATAGAACGGGACGTTCGCGTCGCCGTTGATGGTCGAGACCACGGCGGTCTTCTTGCCAGCCGAGCCGAAAGCCTTGATGTCGGACACGATCGTCTGCCAGTCGGAATGACCGAAAGGCGTGTAGTTGATCATGATGTCTTCCGACGCGACGCCTTTGCCCTTGAGGTACGCCTCGAGGATTTTGTTGGTCGTCTGCGGGTAGACGTAGTCGGTGCCGGCAAGCACCCAGCGCTCCACGCCTTCTTCGTTCATCAGGTAGTCGACGGCCGGGATCGCCTGCTGGTTCGGTGCAGCACCCGTGTAGAACACGTTGCGCTGGCTCTCCTCGCCCTCGTACTGGACGGGGTAGAACAGGATCGAGTTCAGTTCCTCGAAGACCGGCAGGACCGACTTGCGCGACACCGAGGTCCAGCAGCCGAAGACGGCAGCGACGTCGTTGACTTCGATGAGCTCACGGGCGCGCTCGGCGAAGAGCGGCCAGTCGGACGCCGGATCGACGACGACGGCCTCGAGCTGCTTGCCGAGGAGCCCGCCCTTCTTGTTCTGCTCCTCGATGAGCATGAGCATGACATCCTTGAGCGTCGTCTCGGAGATCGCCATGGTCCCGGACAGCGAATGCAGGATGCCGACCTTGATCGTGTCTTCCTGTGCGTAGGCGATCGACGTCATCGAAAGCCCTGTCGCCAGAAGACCGGCGGCGGCGAGCCGTGCGAATGTTCCCCTCATTATGACACCTCGGTTATTTGGTAGTTGCACCGGAGAGGACGGAGCAACTGTCGTGCCAACTTGCTCGAACCGAGAATAGAGGCAGCCGGCCCCGCGCGGCGCGGCGCTTTCGACTGAAGGCGAGCATGCGCCGGTTGGCGAGCAGCCTGCAACGCGCTGGCGCTGCTTTGGGCAACGGCCTCGCGGAAGATCAAAAAACAGGCACGATCGGTCGGTGCACAATGCTGATGCAAAAAGGGCGGCGGTGGCCGAAGCCGACCGCCGCCGCAATGCCCGCGGTCATGGGAGGGTCAGATGGTGCCCGCAGACATCTGCTCGGCGATGTAGTCGGCCTGGCGCAGCGCCAGCGTCACGATGGTGAGCGTCGGGTTTTCGGCGGCACCCGTCGTGAACTGGCTGCCGTCGGACACGAACAGGTTCGTGATGTCGTGCGTCTGGCCCCATTTGTTCACGACGCCGTCCCGGGCATTGGCGCTCATGCGGTTGGTGCCGAGATTGTGGGTCGAGGGATAGGGCGGCGTCGGGAACGCGCGCGTTGCGCCCACCGCCTCGTAGAGCGCCGTCCCCTGCTTGTAGGCGTGGTTGCGCATCGCGATGTCGTTGGCGTGGTCGGTAAACGCCACGTCCGGCACCGGCATGCCCCACTTGTCCTTCAGCTCCGCATGCAGCGTGATGCGGTTGCCTTCCTGCGGCATGTCCTCGCCGACGATCCACATGCCGGCCATGTGGTCGTACTGGTCGAGCGCCGAGGTAAAGCCCCTGCCCCAGCCGCCGGGATTGAGGAACGCCGCCATGAAGGGCAGTCCGAGCGCCAGCGTCTCCAGCTCGTAGCCGCCGGAGAAGCCGCGCGACGGATCGTGCCTGGCCTCGTCCTGGATGATGCCGGCCATCGTCGTTCCGCGATAGAAATGTACCGGGTTCTCGAACACGGCATAGACCGAGCCCGTGACGTGCCGCATGTAGTTGCGACCGACCTGGCCCGATGAGTTCGCCATGCCATCCGGGAACATGGACGACGCGGAATTGAGCAGCAGCCGAGGGCTCTCGATCGAGTTGCCGGCGACGCAGACGATCCGCGCCTTCTGCTCCTGCAGATTGCCTTCGGCATCCGCATAGACGACGCCGGTCACCTTGCCTTCGGCATTGTGCTCGATCTTGATGACGTGGCTGTTCGGCCGCACTTCGAGCCTGCCGGTCGCCTCGCCCTTCGGGATTTCGGTGTAAAGCGTCGACCATTTGGCGCCCCACTTGCACCCCTGGAAGCAGAAGCCGGTCTGCTGGCAGCCCATGCGATCGTCGCGCCAGTCCGAATTGATCGCCATCCGGCCGGTATGGCACTCCTTGTAGCCGAGCTTGTCGGCGCCGGCCTTCAGGATCTTGAAGTTGTTGTTGCCGGGCAGCCCCTCGATGCCGTGCGTCCGGGTCACGCCCATGCGGTCTTCGGCCCGCTCGTAATAGGGCTCCAGCTCAGCCAGCGTCACCGGCCAGTCGAGCAGGTTCGCCCCCTCGATCGCGCCATAATGGCTGAGCGTGCGGAACTCATGCTCCTGGAAGCGCAGCGAGGCGCCCGCCCAGTGCGTGGTCGTGCCGCCGACCGCCTTGACGATCCAGGCCGGCAGGTTCGGAAAATCCTTCGCCACGCGCCAGTCGCCGGACGTCGTGCGATTGTCGAGCCAGGCAAGCTGGCCGAACGAGTCCCACTCGTCGTTGATGAATTCCTCGAATTCGATGCGGGGACCCGCCTCCAGGATGACGACGTCGATGCCTTTCTGGGCAAGCTCGTTGCCGAGCGTTCCGCCGCCGGCGCCGGAGCCGATGATGACGACGACGCTGTCGTCGCTTAGTTCGTAAGGTGCAGCCATGTTCTCCTCCCGAAAACCTGCGCGTTCAGCCGTCGCCTAAAGCCACTCGATGTCGTCGAAGCCGCGGGCGATGTAGCCGCCCTTGGAATACGACTCGCCCTCGTAGCCGAAGAGCGGCCACACCTCCTTCTGGTTGTAGAGCCCGGTCACGAGCCCTCCGCGCACGGTCTGGAAGAAGGGCGTATCCTCGATCTGCCTGAGCACGTCGACGCGCTCTTCCTCCCAGCCGAGCCCGCGATAGCCGCCATCGCCCGCGCGCTGGTCGAGATCGGCGATGCCGGCCTCGATCATGTCGCGGTGGGCGGAATCGGTGCCCGCCTGGGTGTCGTGGGATTTGACCGCGATCGCATAGAAGCGGTCGGCGAGGTGATCGTGCGGATAGATGTCGCGCGCCAGCTGGATCAGCGTCGCCATCGTGTCGGGCTTCAGCGTCGTCGTCTCCATGCCCCAGGCATGGTGCGGGCTGATCACTGCGGACCCGGTGACGACGAGCAGCGCCGACGCGCCGCCCGCCTTGATGAAGGACCGTCGGGAAAGCCCCTTCGGCCGCTTGTCGTAGATCGTAACCATGCAACTCCTCCCTTGGCTTGCTGGCGGCGCGACAGCGCCATGCTTGCTGGCTCGGCGAACGCCCCTCCTAGGCGCCTGCCGTCACATCCTCATTTGAACCTGCCGTGTCTCTGGAGAACCTCGATCTTGTAGCCGTCGGGATCCTCGACGAAGAAGAAGCGCGCGATCAGCACGCCCTCGTTCTTGAACTCCACGATCTTGCGCGGCGCGAAGCCGGCCGCCTCGAAGCGCGCATGCTCGGCGTCGAGATCGGACACCGACACGGCCAGATGGCCGTATCCGTCGCCGAGCTGGTAGGGCTCGGTGCGGTCGTTGTTGATCGTCAGCTCCAGCTCGAACGCGCTCTCCGCATTGCTCATGTAGACGAGCGTGAAGGTTTCGAAGTCGAGCCTGTCGGCGACCTGCAGGCCGAACGCCTTCTCGTAGAACGAGACGGACCGCTTCTCGTCGAGCACGCGGATCATGGAATGGATCGTCTTGGCCAAAATGCGCCTCCGTTGATGTTGGTCCATTATGCCCCGGCCATCCGCTCCATGGTGGCAGCCCGTTACCGCACCCGATAACCAAAGTATGTGTTGCGGCACGTCGAAGGCTGGAGGATCATTTTCGCTCTGCCGAAGCGTCGCGGTTATTGCGCTCGGACGGACAAGACCAAGAACGGGAGGAGGTTACCATGTGCAGGGTTTTCGCCGGCCAGGACCCGGAGGGCTACCGACAGGTCAACCGCTCGATACGCATCGGCGGCCATTCGACCAGCATCCAGCTCGAAACCGCCTTCTGGGCGCTGCTCGACGAGATCGCAGCCTCGCAGGGGCTGACGACGACCAAGTTCATCTCGAAGCTTTACGAAGAAGCCATCGAGATCAACGGGGAAATCCCGAACTTCGCCTCCATGCTCCGCACCACCTGCGCCCTGTATCTCAAGGGTGCCAGGCCGGCGGAGGACGAGTTGCGAACGATTTCGAGCCAAGCTGCGTAATGTAGCAGCCGGCTACCACCTGTGGTGGAACGATCGGGTGAAAGCTGTCTTCCTAACGTAACGTTAGGGAGGAACGAATGAAAAGAACTGTCTTCATCGCGGCGGTGCTTGCCTGCGGCATCGCGATGCCTGCGCTTGCGCAGACGAACAACCTCGATCGCCTGAGCAACTTCCAGACGACCGGCACCACCGACTTCACCGTGATCGAACAGCGCGGACAGATGGCCGAGCAGCTGGCACGTAATCTTGAGAACATCAAGCTGCCGGACGGGTTCAAGATCGCGCTCTACGCCATCGTCCCTGATGCCCGTCACATGGCGGTCGGCCCTCAGGGCATCGTCACGTTCGTCGGAACGCGTAAGAATTCCGTCTGGGCGGTTACCGATCGCGACAAGGATCGTATTGCCGACGAGGTCAAGAACTTCGCCCCGTCGCTGGCAATGTCGATCCCGAACGGCCCTTGCTTCTCGCCCGAGGGCGTCCTCTACATCGCCGAGCAGAACCGCGTCCTGTCCTATCCGGCGGCGGAGTTCTTCTATGAGAGCCCGGACGTCGCGGCATTCAACGTCGTTGCCGAGGGCAACCTTATCCAGGAGGAAGACGTCAGCTTCAACCACACTGCGCGCGTCTGCAAGGTCGGGCCGGACGGCAAGCTCTACATCTCCCTCGGCCAACCGTTCAACGTGCCGCCGGCAGACAAGCTGGAGCATTACAACGAGGTCGGCATCGGCGGCATCATCCGCATCAATCAGGATGGCACAGGCCGCGAGGTGTACACCCACGGCGTCCGCAACTCCGTCGGCCATGACTTCAACCCGGCCAACGGAGAACTTTGGTTTACCGACAACCAGGTCGACGGCATGGGAGACGACATTCCGCCCGGTGAACTGAACAGGCAGACGGCAGCTGGCCAGAATTTCGGCTTTCCCTGGTATGGCGGCGGATCGATCAGGACCGAAGAGTACAAGAGCGAGGAAATTCCGGCCGACGTCGTGATGCCCGCGGTCGAGATGGCGGCGCACGCAGCCGACCTCGGCATGACCTTCTACCGCGGCACGCAGTTCCCGCAGAAATATCGCGGCGGAATCTTCTCGGCGCAGCATGGCTCGTGGAACCGGACCGAACCTGTCGGCGCCCGTGTCATGTTCACCGCGGTCAACGAGGATGGCAGCGCCGGCGAGACGGAGGTCTTTGCCGAAGGCTGGCTCGATAACAATGGCGAGTATCTCGGCCGCCCCGTCGACGTGGCGCAACTCAGAGACGGCTCGATCCTGGTGTCCGACGACCTGGCGGGCGCGATCTACCGCATTTCATACGGCGATTGATCGTCTGTGGCCGGCCACCGCCGTGGTGGCCGGCCACTCTCATCGGAGACTGAAGATGAAATCGAAATTTCTGTTCGCGCCGGCCGCAGCCGTCCTTGCGCTCACCGCAACCGCTTCGGCCCAGAGCGCGGCCGACGGCCGCCAGATTGCCTCGCGGCAGTGCCAGGTCTGTCACGGCCTCGACGGTATCGCCAAAATTCCCGTCGCGCCGAACCTCGCGGGCGAAAGCGGTATCTACCTGCAGGCCCAGTTGAAGGCCTTCCGGTCCGGCGCGCGGGTCAACGAGATGATGTCCGTCGTCGCCAAGGACCTGTCGGACGCCGACATAGCGAGCGTAGCCGCCTGGTACGAATCCATCAGGATCGTGGCGACGATGCCCGAGTGAGGTCAGTCATCCTGCCGGCCGTCCGCGAGCATGTCGCGGACGACGGTGGCAAGCTGCTTCAGCGAGAAGGGCTTTGGCAGGAACCCGAACTTGGCCTCTTCCGGCAAGTTCTTGGCAAACGCGTCCTCGGCATAGCCTGAGACGAAGATGAAACGGATGTCGGGCTGGCGCTTGCGCAGCTCGCGCAGGAGCGACGGGCCGTCCATCTCGGGCATCACGACGTCGGAGACGACGATGTCCACCTTGCCTTCCAACGCCTCGAAAATCTCCAGCGCCTCGACACCGGAAGAGGCCTCGTGGACGGTGTATCCTCGCGACGACAGGGCGCGCACGCTGCCGAGCCGCACGGCATCCTCGTCCTCGACGAGAAGCACGGTCGCCGAGCCCGACAAATCCTTGTCGGCGTTGCTCGCCGCCGCTGCCGGCCGGGCCGTCTGCTCGGGAATTGCCTGCCCTGCATCCGAAGCTGACGTCGGCGCTGCGCCCTGCTGGGGAACGAGGCGCGGCAGGAAGATGCGGAATGTGGCGCCCTTGCCCACCTCCGAATCGCAGTAGATGAAGCCGCCCGTCTGCTTGACGATGCCGTAGACCATCGACAGCCCGAGGCCCGTGCCCTTGCCGACTTCCTTTGTGGTGAAGAACGGCTCGAAAATCTTCTTCAGCACCTCCGGCTCGATGCCGGTACCTGTGTCGACGATCTCGACCAGCACGTAGTCGGCCGGCGTCAGCTCGCGGTAGCCCATGCCTGCGGCCTCGTCGGCCTCGACATTGCGCGTGCGGACCGTCAGGTCGCCGCCGGCCGGCATGGCATCGCGCGCATTGACCGCCAGATTGACGATCACCTGCTCGAACTGCCCCAGATCGGCCTTCACCGGCCAAAGGTCGCGGCCATGCTCGATCGACAGCGAGATATCGGTGCCGACCAGGCGCGAGAGCAGCATGCGCAGGTCCGCGAGCACGTCGGTCAGGTTGAGGACTTCCGGCCGCAGCGTCTGCTTGCGCGAGAAGGCGAGCAGCTGGCGCACCAGCGACGCCGCGCGGTTCGCGTTCTGCTTGATGTTCATGATGTCCGGGAAGGACGGATCGGACGGCCGGTGATTGGTGAGCAGCAGGTCCGACGCCATGATGATGGCGGTGAGCACGTTGTTGAAGTCGTGCGCGATGCCGCCGGCAAGCTGGCCGACCGCCTGCATCTTCTGGCTCTGCGCCATCTGCGCTTCCAGCGCCTTCTGCTCGGTCGTCTCGACTGCGTAGACGATCGCCGCCTCGTCGCCCGCCTCTCCGCCGGCACCGTCGGCGATCGCGTTGACGTAGAAGCGGATGTGTCGCTCCTCGTCGCCCGGCAGCACGCTGTCGATCGGCGCGATCGCGGCCTGGTGCTGGCGTGCCCGCTCCAGAGCCGTCTGGAACGAGGCTTTATCGCGCGCGTGGATCACGGTGTCGAACCGCATGCGTCGGTCTACGGAATCGCGATCGACGACCTTGGAGAAGAGCGACAGGAACGGCGCATTCGTGCGCAGGATGCGCCCTTCCGCATCGACGCCGGCAATCGCCATCGGTGTCGAATTGAAGAAGCGCGTGAAGCGGATTTCGGAGGCGCGCAGGTCCGCCGAGGAATCCTCGCCTCGGATGCGGTTGAGCACGATCGTGCGCGTGGGCCCCGGCAGCCCGTCGCGCGTCGCCGAGATGCGATGCATGAAGCGCACGGGCACGGCCTCGCCCGTCATCGACATCATGTCGAGATCGATCACCGTGTCGCGGTTGGTGCCAGGATCGGCCTTGACCGAATTGATCAGCGCCATGCCGTCGCCGGCGACGATCTGCGGCAGCGCGATCGCTCCGGGGGTGAAGCTCGCGAGTTCGACGCCGAGCCATTCGGCGAGCGTCGCGTTGATGTAGGTCACGCGGCCCGAGGCGTCGGCAGCGAAGAAGCCTGCCGGCGCGTGGTCGAGATGGTCGATCGCCTTCTGCAGGTCGAGAAAGAAGCGCTCCTGCTCGGCGCGCTCGGCCGAGATGTCGGCGATCTGCCAGGCCGAGAGCAGCTGGCGCTGCGCCGGTACGCGAAACGTCCGCGCGCGAAGCCTGTACCAGCGCGGGCCGCCGTCGCGATCGGGGTGGATCGGCCGCGACAGCCTGAACTCGCCCTCGCCGCCCTTGCCGTCGCGCAGCGCGGCCGCGAGCTTGAGCACCGTGGACGCGGCCTCCGGGCTGTCCGACAGAAGGTTTTCCACAGTTCTGATGTCGGCGGCGCTCTGGGCGCCGGTCATCTCGGCATAGGCGGCGTTTGCGTAGACGACGCGACCCTTCTGGTCGGCGACGAGCACGCCCTGCCCCATCGTGTCGAGGAAGGCGCGCGAGAAGACGTCGGTCGTGGAAGGCGCCGCGATATGGATGAAGCCGATCGCATTGGCGAAGAGGTAGCCGATGCCGATCATGCCCAGAATGCCGAGAAGCCCTAGGAGAAAGGGCTCGCCGATGCGCTGGTGGAACAGGCCGACGAGGATCGCGGAACCCGCCAGCACGACGATGAACGCAAACAGCCTGCCGACGATAGTGGAGCGTGGATTGGTATCGACGAGCGGAGCCGGATAGAAATCGCCGCCGGTTTCCTTCGTCATGGATCAGTCCGCCCGTGGGGTGAATCGCGAACACGAAATCGCGCATTCGGCTTACATCATGGCCGTTGCGCGCCGCAAGCCGCGCCGCCCGGCGGTTGCCGCGCTTGCGGGCGCAGAACCCAAAGTCTACGCTTCGTTCAGTCAGGCGGGAATGGACTGCCTTGCGGGGGATGTAATGGACGGATGGTTCGGTGAAACGGCTGTGGGCGTTCTGGCGGCACTCGGCTGGACTGTGCTGGCGCTCCTCGTCGTGGCAGCCGGAATCGCGATCTATCGCAGGCTGAGCGGCCAGCCGATGTCCTTTTCGATCAGCCCGCGTGCGCCCCGCCACCGCATCTCCGTCATCGATACCGCAGTGATCGACCGCCAGCATCGCCTGGTGCTGGTGCGCCGCGATGCCGTCGAGCACCTGATCCTGATCGGCGGAAGCCGCGACATGGTCGTCGAGAGCAACATCCCGGCCGCGCAGCCGCAGCCGAACCCCGTTCCGGAAGTTCGCGCCATCGAGCGCAATGGCGATCAGCGGCCGCAGCAGCGCGAGGCGCGCCAGCAACCGCGCACCGCTCCGCAGCGTCCGCCCCAGCAGCAGCCCCGCCCGCAGGCCGTTGAGGCCACTCGCCGGCAGGCGCCGGAACGGGCTGCGCCTGCCGAGACGCCAATTGCGGCACCCGTTGCGGCCACGGTGCCGGCACCCGCGGAGCCCGAGTTCGTTCCACAGCCATCCCGCATCGAACAGCAGGCGGTCGAGGCACCGCCGGTGATCCCGATGCCGCGCGAAGTCGTGCTCACGCCGCCGGTGGACATCGCGACGGCCGAGGCGTTCGACGTGGCCCCGATCCGCTCGTCGCTGACCGACAAGGATCCGGCGCTCGTCCCCGTGGAGGAGGAGCCTATAGCGCTGTCGATGCCGGAACCGTCCATCGATTTTGCGCCGCAGCAGGCGCCGTCGATCGATGACCTGCCGCCTGCTCATCAGGAACCTCGGCGCGCCGATCCAATGTGGTCGCTGCGCTTCGACGCCGAGCCCGTGGCTAATCTGGCTGAACTCAGCCCCCCGCCGGCGCCGGCGCAGGTGGTGGAACCCGACCCCGCGCCCGAGATGGACGACGCGCTCCTGCGCGAACTGGAACTGACGCTGGACACCGGCCGAAGCGACAGGCCCCGGCCCGATGCGGAGCCTCGACAGGCGCTTCACGACGAGATGGACCGTCTGCTCGGCGAACTTGCAGGCGAACGCCGGTAGAGCCGACTTGCTGTTGCCGCATTCCAGGATGTAGCGTTACCGTACGGAAACTGGGCCGGGGCGGCACATGTTGCGCATTGCAGTCATTCTGATCGCGGGGCTGGCGGCGACGGTCGCCGCGCATGCCGAAAAGCGCGTGGCGCTGGTCATCGGCAACAATGCCTATGAGCATCTGTCGCCGCTGAACAACCCGATCGTCGATGCGACACGCATGGCAAGCCTGCTGCAGGGCAGCGGTTTCGATGTCATGAGCTGCGACGGCGACACGCCCGGATGCTTCGATCTCGACAGGTCGGGCATGACCGACGCGCTGGAGGATTTCGGGTTTGAGGCGCGCGACGCCGATGTCGCGCTCGTCTTCTACGCGGGCCACGGCATGCAGACGGCGCGCGGCAACGTGCTCGCCCCCGTCAACATGGAACTGTCCTGCGAAACGCTCGATCCGTCCCGCGCGACCATGCTCGACGATGTCTTCGATGCCATCGGGAACGCCCGCGAGAAGATCGTCATCATCGATGCCTGCCGCAACGATCCGCTGCAGGCGCAGCAATGCGTGCAACGCGGCGGTCGCTCGCTCTCCTTCGGGTCGATCGCGGTGCCGAACAGCGCCGCACGCTTTCTCCTGATGAGCTCCACGCAGCCGGGCCAGGTCGCCCAGGACGGACTTCCCGGCGCACATTCCCCTTTTGCGCTCAGCCTCTTCCAGGCCATGGAAACGCAGGCGCACGTGCCCTTCGACCAGATGCTCGACCATGTGACCAAGCAGGTCATCGAGACCACGACGGCCAACCGTTTCACGCAGGTCCCTGAAATCCTGATCCGCGGCGGCTCGCCGGAAACCTGCCTTGCCGGCGGCGAGTGCGCGCTCGATCCGCAGGCCGAGCAGCTGCGCGCCGAGGTCGCACAGCTGCAGCAGGAAAACGCGCGGGTGCAGGAATATGAGGAGATCGTCACCGTCATCCTGAAGAGCGCAGGCTATGGCAGCCTCGACGATCTGCCCGTCGAACAGCGCGAAACCTTCTTTCGAGGCATCGTCGATGCCGGCCGCGCCCTCGGCGAGCGGCAGGACCAGGCCGGAGAACAGGCGCTCGCAGCGCTTCGCGGCGGCGACCAGACGCAGGCGCGCGAGCTCTTCGAGCAGGACCTCGCCGCAGTCAGCCCAGACGCCTCCGACGAAGAGCGGCTGGAAGCTGCCGAATCCGCGCGTCACCTCGCCTCGCTCGCACGCTTCAGCGACGTCGCCCAGGCCGCGAAATACTATCGCGAAGCAGCGCGCCTCGACCCGGACAATCTCCAGACATGGCTCGATCTGGCGGCAACGGCGCGCGATGCCGGCATGACGTCTGAAGCGCTGGAGGCCTATCGCGAGGCCAGTCGGCGCGCGCGCGACGATGGCGATCGCAAGATGCGCTTCTGGGCAGCCGTCGGACAGGCGCAGATCGTCCTCGGCCGCGGCCAGCCTGACCGCGCGCTGCAATTCTTCGAAGCGGCCCGCGATCTGGCCGCCGCCGACATCGAGGACGATCCCGAAGACCTAGACGCCCGTCGCAACATGGCCGTCGTGCTCGGGAACATCGGCAACATATCGCTCTCGCGGAACCGGTTCTCGGAGGCGGAGACTGCCTTTCAGCAGTCGATGGACATTGCCCGCGAGCTTGCCGACGCCTACCCGCAATATCTCGACTACCAGCGCGATCTGGCGATCGGCCATACGCGCCTCGGCTCGCTGAAGCGGGCGCGCGGCGATCTGGAGGGGGCTCTTGAGGAGTACGGACTCGACCTGGAGATCGGACAGCGTCTGGCGGCCGCCGATCCGGCCAACACGCAGTACCAGCGCGACATATCGGTCACGCTGAACGCGATCGGCGACGTGATGGACCGGTTGGGCCGCGCCGATGAAGCGATGGAGAACTATCGCGCCTCGCTGGAAATCTCCGAGACGCTCGCCGCAGCCGACGCTTCCAACACGGAATGGCAGCGCGATCTTTCCGTCTCCTACAACAAGATCGCCAGCATGCTCGTCGCGCAGGAGGACTATGACGGCGCGCTTGAAGCCTATGCGTCCGATCTCGCGATCGCCCGCAAGCTGGCGGATGCCGATCCCGACAATGCCGGCTGGCAGCGCGATGTCGCGGTCAGCCATAACCATATCGGCAACGTCCAAAAGGCGAAGGGCGACTTCGACGCCGCGCTTGCAGCCTATGCGCAAGCGCGCGCCGTGACCGAGGATCTGCTCATCCTGGAACCCGGCAACAACTCATGGCGCCGCGATCTGGCCCACGGCATCAATCTCGTTGCCGAGGTCATGGAGGCGCGAGGCGATACCGCCAAAGCCCTCAAACTCTACGAGGAGGCGCTTGAGCAGCGCAGGGAAATAGCGGCCGACGATCCCGACGACATCCAGTACCAGCGCGACGTCGCCTTCAACATGGATCGCATTGCGAGCCTGCTCCGCGACACCGGCGAACTGGACATGGCGATCTCCATCCAGCAGGACCTGCTCGGCCTTCGGGAGCGCATCGTGTCGATGAACGAGTTCGACCTGACGCTGCTGCGCGACATCTCCGTGACCTACAACACGCTGGCGACGCTTTACCGGGAAAAAGGCGACTACGCAGCCGCGCTCGAACCGCTCGAAGCCGATCTCGCCATCGCGATCAAACTCGCCGATCTCGACCCGGAAAATGCTGACTGGCAGCGCGACGTCTACATCAGTCACAACCTCATCGGGCTGACGCAGGGATCGCTCGGCAACCGGGACGCCGCACTCGCCGCCTTTTCCAAGGCACGCGAGGTGATGGAACGTCTCACGGCCGACGACCCCGAAACGCTGCAACACCAACGCGATCTCGGCGGCATCCTCATCAGCGAAGGCGACGCGCACGATGGCGTCGAGGATGGCCAGGCGGCGCTCGAAGCCTACACGGCCGGCCTGGAGGCGCGCGAAGCGCTCGCCAACGCGAACCTCGACGATCCCTCGCTGCAGATCGACGTGATCGATGCCCATGGCAAGATCGCCACCCTGTGGGAGACGTATGGCGCACCGGAAAACGCGGTCGAGCACCGCGAGGCGATCCTCGCCATCCGCACCGCTTTGGCTGCCGTGGATCCGGACGACCTCGAGAGCCTGCGAAACGTCTCGCTGGCTCATAACAGTCTCGCCGTCCTCAAGCGCACGATCGGCGACTATCCGGGCGCGCTTGAGAGCTTCCGCGCCGACCTCGAGGTCGCGGCCGCGATCGCCGACCGCGAACCGGCCAACACGTCCTACCAGCGCGATATCTTCATCTCCCACAACATGATCGCCGACACGCACGTCATGGCGGGCGACCCCCAGCTGGCAATCGAATCCTTTGCCGCGGGCCGCGCGATCGTCTCGACGCTGGCGCAGGTCGAGCCCGACAACACACAATGGCTTTCCGACATCGCCTATTCGACCACCAAGATCGCGGGACTTCTGGCCGAGACCGGGCGCATCGACGAAGCGCGCGACGCCTACAGGGACGCGCTCGAAACCCGCGAGACGCTGGCGGCGTCGGGTGATGAGTCCGCGATCTCCGAACTGGCGTCGCTGAACACCGCCATCGCCGAGTTCCATGAAGCGCGGCCGGACGGCCGCGCGGCGTTGCGCTACCGCGAGGAAGCGGCGACCTTGCGACGGCAGCTGTCGCTCGCAGCGCCCGACGACATGGATCGTCTCCAGTCGCTCTCCTTCGCGCTGAACGGGCTAGGCCGCCTGCAGAAGTCGCTCGGCCTGGCCGAAGATGCGCTGGCGAGCCTGTCGGAGGATCTCGACATCGCAGCGAGGCTGGCCGAAACCGATCGCTCCGACACGGGCCTCCAGCGCGACCTCTACATCAGCCATCTCGACATTGGCGACCTCAAATCCGAGAGCGGCGACGCCACCGGCGCCTCGAAGGACTACGAACAGGCGCTCGCCATCATGGCGGATCTGACCAAAGCCGAGCCGGACAATGCCGAGTTCGGCTGGTCGTTCGCACTCGTCAACATGCGGCTTGGCGATCTCTATCCGAACGAAGAGAAGTATTACGCAGACGCACTTGCCGTCCTCAAGCGCCAGGATGCAGCCGGTGTGCTGAGAGAAGATCGCCGCGAATGGCTGGCGATTGCCGAGGAAAAGCTCGACTACGCCATCGCAAACTGACCATCGTCGGGCAAAAAAAGGGGCGTGTCGCTGGTGCGCACGCCCGAGACGTCCCTTGTCGGACGACTGTCGATCAATCGTCGCGATAGACCTTTTCCCGACGCTCGTGGCGCTCCTGCGCCTCGATCGACAGCGTCGCGATCGGCCGTGCGTCGAGACGCTTGAGCGAAATCGGCTCGCCCGTCTCCTCGCAGTAGCCGTAGGTCCCTTCCTCGATCCGCTGCAGGGCAGCGTCGATCTTCGAGATCAGCTTGCGCTGACGGTCCCGGGCGCGCAACTCGATGGCGCGGTCCGTCTCGGAAGAGGCCCTATCGGCCAGATCAGGGTGATTGGCATTCTCCTGCTGGAGAATTTCCAGGGTTTCACGCGCCTCCCGAAGAATGTCCGCCTTCCAGGCTGTGAGCTTGCCGCGGAAGTAAGACTTCTGCCTTTCATTCATGAAAGGCTCATCCTCGGAGGGAATGTAATCGGCTTCAACGAAATCGTTCATTCGACTCACCCCGCGATACCTCCCGTCCCGGCGCCTATATATTCGGGTGGATTTTCGCGGACAAGCGCAAAGCTAAACCGATTCACGCAATTGTCAGGTGTTGTCCGCCCATTGCTGCAACCGTCTCCCCAAGCGCAGAATCGCACCCGCCCACGCGTTGCACGCACCCTGTCGGCCAGCTACATCCGTGACTGCAAGGCTTGGCAAGGTCGCGGGAGGTATGCGTGGCGAGGCTCTATCTGTGGCGGCATGCCAAGGCGCGTTGGGCCGAGCCCGGTGACCGCGATTTCGACCGCGCGCTGAAGAAATCGGGGCGGGCCGATGCCGAGGCCATGGCCGCCACCATGCGCGAGGCCGGCTACGTGCCGGAACTCGTCCTCTGCTCGACGGCCCGGCGGACACGCGAGACATGGGAGGCCGCGGCTGCAGGCTTTCCGGGCGCCGAAATCGTCTATCTGGAGACGCTCTACGCCACCGACGCCGCAGGCTACCTCGAGATCGTGCGCCAGAGGGGCGGCGACCGCGACGTCATGCTCGTGGGGCACAATCCGATGACCGAAGACCTCGCAATGGCGCTCGTCTCCCGCGACGGTTCCGACCGGCTCTCCAACGGCTTCCCCACCTGCGGCCTGGCCGTTCTCGAATTCGACGGCGATCTGTCGGCGGCCGAGCCGGGCACGGGCACGCTCGTCACGTTCCTCACCCCGCGCTCGCTCGAAGAGGACTGAGCCGGCATTCAATCGGCCCGCACGCGCTCCTATATGCGGGGCGAATGTCGATCTGCGCGCAACATCCGGAGTTCTGAAGAGTGGCGTCTCTGACAAGCATGGGAGACGAGGCGCGCATTGCGCTCGATACGATTGCAGGCCGTGCGGCCGGCCTGATCCAGCCTTCGCTCCGGCTCGGCGTCACCGGACTGTCGCGCGCCGGCAAGACCGTCTTCATCACCTCGCTCGTCCACAACTTGCTGCATGGCGGGCGCCTGCCGCTGTTCGAGGCGCAGAAGAACGGGCGCATTTCGTGCGCAGCGCTCGCCCACCAGCCCGACGACGCCGTTCCCCGCTTTCAGTACGAGGACCACGTCGCCGCGCTCGTCAACGAGCGCATCTGGCCGGATTCGACGCGCGCGATATCGGAACTGCGCATCGTCATCGATTTCGAATCCGCCTCCGGCTGGGGCCGCATGTTCTCGCGCGGCAGCCTGGCGCTCGACATCGTCGATTATCCCGGCGAATGGCTTCTCGACCTCCCCTTGCTCTCCAAGGACTACGCGACCTTCTCCGCCGAGGCGCTGGAACTGGCCGAGCTTCCCGTCCGCGGCGACCTGTCGGCCGACTGGCGCGCGCTGACCGCGTCTATCGACCCCGACGCCGATGCCGACGAGATGACCGCGCGCCGTCTGGCCGAAAGCTTCTCGGCCTATCTGAAAGCCTGCAAGGAGGACGGCCGCGCGCTGTCCACCCTGCCGCCGGGACGCTTCCTGATGGCGGGAGACATGGAAGGCTCCCCGGCGCTGACCTTCGCGCCCCTGAAGACGGATGCCCGCGTGCGGCCGGGCTCGCTCGCCGCCATGATGGAGCGGCGCTACGAGGCCTACAAGACCCATGTCGTGAAGCCCTTCTTCCGCGAGCACGTCGCCCGCCTCGACCGCCAGATCGTGCTGGTCGACGCCATGCAGGCGATCAATGCCGGCCCGGCCGCCGTTGCCGACCTCGAACGCGCGCTGACCGAGATCCTGGCCTGTTTCCGCGCCGGCCGCGGCAGCATCCTGACGGACTGGTTCGCCCGCCGCATCGACCGCATCCTGATCGCGGCGACCAAGGCCGATCACATTCACCATGAGAGCCACGACGCTCTGCAGGCGCTCGTGCGCCGCCTCACCGATCGCGCCATCGACCGCGCCTCCTTCTCGGGCGCCGAGGTGGAGGCGGTTGCCATGGCGGCAGTGCGCGCCACGCGCGAGGGCTCGGTCAGGCAGCGCGGGGAAGAGCTTCCCGTCATCATCGGCACGCCGCTGAAGGGCGAGACGATCGCCGGCGAGACCTTCGACGGCGAGACCGAAACGGCGATATTTCCCGGGGACTTGCCGAAGAATCCGAATTCGATGCTGAAAGGCGGCGAGGATGCGCCCTCGCCCATCCGATTCGTCCGCTTCCGGCCGCCCCGGCTGGAGCGCACGGCCGAAGGCGTGACACTGTCGCTGCCGCATATCCGCCTGGACCGTGCGCTCCAGTTCCTGCTCGGAGACCGCCTCGCATGACCGATCCTCGCAAGCCGGCAGCCTTCCGCATCGATGCAGAGCCGCACCCCGCGGCGCGTCCGCCGCGCGATCCCGTCTCCGTGCGCGCCGACGATCCGGCGCTGGTCATCGCCACCGAAACAGACCCGTTCGATGTGGAGGCGGCGGAGATCCAGGCCGATCTCGACCTGCAGCCGCGTCGCAGGCGCTCGCGCGCACTGTCGATCTTCCTGTGGGCCGCCGGCTTCCTCCTGACGCTTGCCATCGGGCTCTGGACCGACAGCCTCATCCGGGAACTCTTCGCACGCGCCGACTGGCTGGGCTGGCTTGCCGCTGCCGTGGCGGCGCTGGGCGCACTCGGGCTTGTCGTGTTCCTAGCCCGCGAGGCGATCGCGCTCTCGCGCCTCGCCTCGGTCGAAAAGCTCCGCATTCGCGCCCGTGACGTGATCGCGCAGAACGACACGCGCAAGGCGAAGCAGCTGGTCGGGGAGCTCGAACTCTTCCTCGCCGACCGTCCAGAGACTGCCAAGGGGCGCCGCGCGCTGGCCGACCTCAAGGGCGAGGTGATCGACGGAGCCGATCTCCTGAAGCTTGCCGAAGTCGAACTCCTCGTCCCCCTGGACCAGCGTGCGCGGACGCTGGCGCTCGACGCCGCCAAGCGCGTGTCGCTGGTCACAGCCGTCAGCCCGCGCGCGCTCGTCGACATCGCCTACGTCGTCTTCGAGAGCGCCCGCCTTGTCCGGCGGATCGCCGAACTCTATGGCGCACGGCCGGGCGCGCTTGGCTTCCTGCGGCTGATGAAGAGCGTGATCGCCCATCTGGCCGTGACCGGCGCGATGGCTGCCGGCGACGAGTTCGTCCACCAGATCGTCGGCCAGGGGCTCGCAGCCCGCATCTCGGCGCGGCTCGGCGAAGGCGTCGTCAACGGCATGATGACGGCGAGGATCGGCATCGCGGCCATGGAAGCCGCGCGCCCCCTGCCCTTCACGGCCGCCCCGCGCCCAAACCTCGGCCAGTTCCTCGCGGTTCTTACCCGGCTCGCACAACGCGAAGGCAACACTCGCCGGAATTGATCGATCGCGCTGAAGTTTGACGTTGCAAGCGACTGCGAGTGCGAACATGGTCGGCGAAACTGCTTCGCGACGCGCGTCCGTATCGAATGGTTAACCATTCTTGGCCAACGTCGCACAAGGCAGTGATCCTCTCAAGCGAGGCCGGGTGTTCCGCCATGTTCGCACGTCAGTACGCAACGACCCTCAAGACGGCAGGCGCCGCGATCCTCGCCGCCGGCTTCGTCATGACGCCCGCAGAGGCCTCCGAAAAGGAGCGCCGCTTCTTTTCGTCGGTCGAGGGCCAATGGTCGGGTCCGGGCGAGATCGTCGCCGGCAAGTACAAGGGCACGAAGTTCGTCTGCAATTTCAAGGGCGCCCAGCCCGGCGAAAAGATCGGCATGTCGCTCGACGGCGGCTGCCGTGTCGGGCTGTTCACGCAGCGCATGTCGGCCAAGATCGAGCGTGCCAGCAACGGCTATCGCGGCACCTTCATGGACGGCTCTGCCGGTGAGGGCCTCGATGTCGTGGGTGGCGCGGTCAACGGCCGCCAGGTCGTTTTCAATCTCAACCGCAATGCGCTGAACGGCTCCATGCAGGCCCGCTTCCCCGACGACGATACGATGCAGGTGACCGTCTCGGTGCGGGTCGACGACACCATGGTCCCCGTCATCGGCATGAGCCTGAAGCGCGTCGACGGTCAGGCCGTCAGCTCAACCGCTGTAAGCGACTGACAACAGGCTGGGTCCGCTTGTCTGCGGCCTGGAAACCTGCGCAGTCTGGGGCCTGACGACGTCTCCGGAGACTGCCCTTCATGGCTGGTGAAGCCGCTCATCACGGTGTCGACCTCATCCCGGTCGTCGCGCTTCTTGCCGCGGGCGTGGTCGCCGTGCCCCTCTTCAAGCGCTTCGGCCTGGATTCCGTTCTGGGATATCTCGCGGCAGGCCTTGTAATCGGGCCTTACGGGCTCGGGCTGTTCGACGATCCCGAGACCATCATCTCGATCGCCGAACTCGGCGTCGTGATGTTCCTGTTCGTGATCGGGCTTGAGATGCAGCCTTCGCGACTCTGGAGCCTGAGGCGCGAAATCCTCGGCCTCGGCGTCCTTCAGGTCGCGGCAAGCGGTGCGGCGCTGACGGGCGTCGGCCTGCTTCTCGGCTATTCGCCGACCATCTCCTTCGTCTTCGGCATGGGCTTCACTCTGACGTCCACGGCGATCGTCTTCCAGATCCTGAACGAGCAGGGCGAACTGTCGACGCCCAAGGGCCAGCGCATCGTCTCGATCCTGCTCCTGGAAGACCTGGCCATCGTGCCACTGCTGGCGCTCGTGGCGTTTCTCGCGCCGGGCGCCGAGAACGCGACCGCTGCCGACCGGTGGACGGCTATCGGCATCGCGCTTGCAGGCATTGCCGGCCTCGTGATCGTTGGACGCTATCTTCTCAATCCGATGTTCCAGATCCTCGCGCGCGCCAATGCGCGCGAGGTGATGACGGCAGCGGCCCTGCTGGTCGTTCTTGGCGCCGCGCTCGTGATGAGCCTGTCCGGCCTCTCCATGGCCATGGGCGCATTCCTTGCCGGCGTACTCCTGTCCGAAAGCACCTTCAGACATCAGCTCGAAGCCGACATCGAGCCTTTCCGCGGAATCCTGCTCGGCCTGTTCTTCCTCGGCGTCGGCATGGCGCTCGATCTCGACGTCATCGCCGGCAACATCGCGATCATTTCCGCCGCTGTGCTCGCCTTCATGCTGGTCAAGGGCCTGGTGATCTACGTCGTCGCGCGGCTCCTGCGCACGACGCATCGTGAGGCGCTGGAGCGTGCGGCCGTAATGGCGCAGGGTGGCGAGTTCGCCTTCGTCCTCTACGCAACTGCGGCGAACACCGGCCTGATCGACGGCCCTACCAATGCGATCTTCACCTCCACCGTCATCCTGTCGATGGTGCTGACGCCCTTCGTGATCATGGCGCTGCGCCGGTTCATACACGAGGAGAAGCCGTCGCTCGACGGCGTCGAGATGCCCGAGGACCTGCATGGCAGCGTACTCCTGATCGGCTTCGGCCGATTCGGGCAGATCGCCAGCCAGCCGCTCCTCCTGCGCGGCATCGACGTCTCGATCATCGACAACGACGTGGAGATGATCCAGGCCGCGGCCTCCTTTGGCTTCAAGGTGTATTATGGTGACGGTACGCGGCTCGACATCCTGCACGCCGCTGGCGCGAGCCATGCCAATGCTGTGCTCGTCTGCGTGGACAAGCCGGACGTGGCGATCCGAATCGTCGAACTGCTCAAGGCGGAATACCCCCTCGTCCCGGTGCTCGCCCGTGCCTATGATCGCGGCGCGGCCATCTCGCTGATCAAGGCAGGGGCCGACTTCCAGATCCGCGAGACGCTCAAATCGGCAATGGCCTTCGGCGACGCCACGCTGAAGCAGCTCGGCGTTCCGGATTTCGAGCGCGAAGAACTGATCGACGAGGTCCGTCGGCGCGATGCCGAGCGTCTCGAGGTTCAGACCAGCGGCGGCATCTATGCCGGCAACCAGCTCCTGAAGGGCAATGCACCAACGCCGACGCCGCTTGCGCCGCCGCGCAAGAAGGGCACTGCCGGAAACGAAGAAGCTGCCGACGCGATCACCGCCACCACGACGGAGGCGCAATAGGCTCGATACCGGCCCTGTCGAGCCCGGCCGCAATGGCAGCGGCGGGTTTGCCGCCGATATCAAGGTCGGGTGCGATCTCCGCCAGCGGCACCATCACGAAGGCGCGCTCCGCCATGCGCGGGTGCGGCACGACGAGCCCATCCTCGTCGACACGCTCCTCGCCGAAGACGAGCACATCCATGTCGATGAGCCGGGGTCCCCAGCGCTCTGCCCGCACGCGTTTTAGCGTGCGCTCGGTCGCAAGGCACAGATCGAGCAGCCCGCGCGCGTCGAGCGTGGTCGCAACTTCCGCGACTGCGTTGAGGAAGTCCGGCTGATCCGTCTTGCCCCAGGGCGGCGTGCTGTAGAGGCTCGACACCGCAACGACGCGAACGCGATCGGACGCGTCCAGCGCCTGCAACGCGGTCGCCATGGCTGCGCGAGGATCGCCGAGATTGCCGCCGAGCCCCAGCCAGGCGCGCGTCTCAGCGCTGTTCTGGCCAGACAACCGTCACCTCGACATGGTCGAGCACGCCCGCGACCGGCGCGTTCGGCTTGCGCACGGTGATCTCCGCGCTGCGGATCTGCGGAAACCGCGCACAAAGCGCCCTGGCGACATCGGTTGCCAGCGCCTCGATCAGGAAGCGCCGCTTGCCGGTGATGATCGCCTCGATCTCCTGGAAGGCGATGCCGTAATCGACCGTCGTCGTGATCGAATCGGTCTCCAGCGGCGCGTCGGGCTCCACGATGAATTTCGCGTCGACATAGAAACGCTGGCCGAGGCGCTCTTCCTCGTCCAGCACGCCGTGCCGGGCGAAGAACGCGCAATTGGTCATCCGCATCACATACATCGTCTACGCCTCCGCATTGGCAGCGAGGATAGCATCGGCCATGGCCAGCGCATCGGCATTGATTGCGACATCGTGGACCCGAAAGACGGCCGCGCCTGCCAGCCTCAGGACGACGCTGGTGGCGGCCGTTCCCGCATCGCGCTCGCTCGCCTCCCGGCCCGTGATCGCGCCGATGAAGCGCTTGCGCGACGTCCCGATGAGCCAGGGCCAGCCAAGCGCCTGCAATTCGCCGAACCGGGCGATGAGTTCGATGTTCTCGCGTTCGTCCTTGGCAAAGCCGAATCCCGGATCGAGCAGGATGCGCTCGGCCTCGACGCCGGCCTCGCGTGCGATCTCTAGCGAGCGCGACAGAAATACTCGCTGGTCCGCGATCACGTCGGCAAGCTTCTCGCGATCGCGGCCGGTATGCATGATGACGAGCCCTGCCCGTCCCATCGCCGCGACATCGGCGATCGCCGGGTCACGCTGCAGGCCATGCACGTCGTTGACGATATGGGCACCCGCTGCCAGCGCTGCCGCGGCCGTCTCGGCCCGCCACGTGTCGACGGAAACGATCAGGCCAGCGCCGCTCAGCGCCTCGATCACCGGCAGGATGCGCTCCTGCTCTTCCGCAGCGCTAACGGGTTCGGCACCCGGCCGGGTGGATTCGCCGCCCACATCGATGATCTGCGCGCCCTCGCCTGCCATCCTGTGCGCATGCGCGACCGCCGCATCGACGTCGACGAAGCGGCCGCCATCGGAGAACGAGTCCGGCGTAACGTTGAGGATACCCATGATCACGGCACGCGGACCGAGCACGATCTCGCGCTCGCGGGCCAGCTTCCAGACGGTTGTCTTGATCAAAAGGTCACCTTTTCTGCGAACCGGCGCCGCTTGTGCGGCCCAATGGCGACAAAATCAACGTTCCTCATCGATAATCGTCGAGGCCTGCGACGCGCTTGCAAAAAGGCATATCGCCCGGATCGCGCAATGGCCTAGATTGAGACTGGCGACGGAGGATTGTGGCGCGATGAGATTGGTCCTGTTGGCAGCCGCAACGCTTGCCCTCGCCGGCACCTCTGCCCAGGCATCGGGCTTTACCCGCGAATACACCTATTTCTCGATCGGTGGCTCGACGCTGACGGAGATCGAGCAGGAGCTGGAACGCCGCGGCCCGGAGGTCAGCACCACCAGCCGTCGCCACCCCGGCGCGACGCGGATGAAGTTCACGACCCGGGTCACCTATGGCGAGACGGCCGGGCGCTGCGGCGTCGTGAAGGCCGCCGTCAACCTCAACGCCAACATGATCCTGCCGCGGTGGCGGCGCCCGCGGACCGCCGAGACCGACGTCCGCCTAATCTGGGACACGCTGGCCGCCGACATCAAACGCCACGAGGAGAGCCACGTCGTCATCGCCCGCAACCACGCGCGCGAGCTCGAAACGGCGCTGTCCCAGGTAAGCGGCCTGCGCACCTGCGAGGAGGCGCAGGCGCGCGTCGAGCAGACCACCGCGCGCATTCTGGAGCGTCACGAGGAAGAGCAAATCCGGTTCGATCGGATCGAGTCGGCGAACTTCGAAAGCCGGATGATGCGCCTTCTCGAATACCGCATGGAGCGGATCGAGAACGGCCAGCTGCCGATGCCGTGAGGCTCAGCCCTGGCGTTCGGGGATCGCGACGACGAGGCCGTCGAGTTCGTCGCGCACCTTGATCTGGCAGGAAAGGCGCGAGTTCGGCCGCACGTCATAGGCGAAGTCGAGCATGTCCTCTTCCATCGGCTGCGGCTCGCCGACGAGATCGGTCCAGGCTTCGTCAACATAGACATGGCACGTGGCGCACGCGCAGGCACCGCCGCATTCGGCCTCGATGCCCGGTACGTCGTTGCGGATGGCATTCTCCATAACGGTCGAGCCGTTCGCCGCCTCGACGTCGAACCGCGTGCCGTCGAAGGCGACGTAGGTGAGCTTTGCCATGGAAACTGCCTGCCGGTGATGTGCTGGAAGCCGCGCCGGGCGGCGGGCTGGTCGAGGCAGAGATAAATACTGGCCGGCAGGTGTCAACCGCCTTGGGCCCGGCTTCAGCCGATCAGGCGCTCGGCGAACGTCCTCGTCGTGCCGATCGACGTCAGCACCAGCCGCCTGGCATTATTGTCCGGCGTCTCCTCCCAGGCAGCGCAGGCATCGGCCAGCGGAAAGGCCCCGACGCTGCGCGCCGACCCCTTGAGGCCGTGGATGAGGAATGCGGTGTCGCGTCCGTCGGCACCCATCATCCGATCCTCGACCGACCGAAGCTGCGTGATGAAGAGCTGGAGGATTTCGCGCTCGAGCCCAGCGTCGCCAAGCGTCTGGCGGGCCAGGTGGACGAGATCGATTGCAGGCTCCGATGCGACGCGCGGAGCTCCGAATTCGTCCGACTCGCCATCTGCGCTTTTCGAGCTCTTCGCTGCGAGAGCCATCATCCGTCTTACTCCAACTGCTGCGACGCGAACCCGAAACTAGCCGGCGGGGGGTGCAGGCCTGGTTAACGGGCGTCGCTTCTGCGTCGACGCGGATCGCGACAGAAAACCCGGGATCTGCAAGGCTTTCAGCGAAAGTCAGGCCGCCCGATCGTCGTTAACCGTATGTTTAAACTTTTACACATGTCGCTGGATTCATGTTCCATTTATTCAACTGTGCCAGTAGCATACGTCTAGGGCTGGTATGGCCCCAACCAAGCGGACACGAGGCGCCGGGCAACTGGCGGTTCCGCTACAAAGTACAGGGTATGGGCGTATGGCGCGAAACACGGCACCGACCAAGAAGCACGATCGCGGCGGCGAGCGGGATCTGGACACCTCCTTCGACATCGATTTCGGCGATAGCGGCGCCGATCTCGACATCGCCGGCTCGATGGACGATTTCGAGCGGCAGATTTCGGAAGCGGCACGCGAGCTCGCTCGCGACAGTCGTCCGGCCGAACCGAAGAAGCCCGTGACGGCATCGGCTCCGCCTGCCCGCCCGGCCGCACCCAAGCCGTCGGCTCCGGCTGGAGCGGCCACGGTCGCCAAGCCCGCCCCACAGGCGCAGGGCCCTGCCCCACGCCCCGCACCGCAGCCCAAGCCCGGCCCCGTCGCAGCCAATGGCGGCCGCCAAGCGGAGCTTCGCCCGGCAGAGCCCGTCCGCAAGCCGATCCCGGCTTCCGCGCTTGCGCCGGCAAACGATGATCGTCAGGCCGAATACAAGGCGCTGGCCCGCTCCATTTCCAAGCGCACCCCGAAGACCGTCTACTGGGCGACCACCGCGCTTTCCGGCGCATGGCTGGTCGGTGCCGGCGCGCTCGCCCAGTCGGTCTACGGCGCGGGCATCTGGAGCGGCAATGCGATCAACGTGATGGGCCCGTCCGGCGCCGTTGCCTTCGCGCTCGGCATTGTCGGCCCGCTGATGCTGTTCTGGGGCTCGGCTGCCATGATCCGCCGCTCGCAGGAGCTGCGCGTGGCTGCCGAAACGGTCTCCGAACTCGCTTTCCGCCTGTCCGAGCCCGAGACGACAGCGCAGGAGCGCCTTCTCACCGTTGGCCAGGCCGTGCGCCGTGAAGTCCAGTCGATGAACGAGGGCATCGAGCGCACGCTCGCCCGCGCCGTCGAGCTCGAGACGCTGGTCCACACCGAGGTCACCGAGCTCGAGCGCGCCTATACCGAAAACGAGATGCGCATCCGCACCCTCGTCGACGGTCTCGGCTCGCAGCGCGACGCGCTGGTCAACAATGCCGAGCGCGTCCGTGCTTCCATAGCCGGCGCGCATGACGCGCTGAAGGAAGAGCTGACCTCGGCCAGCGACATCATCCGCGAATCGATCATGGATGCGTCCTCGCGCATGCACGCCACGATCGCCGATTCCGGCCAGGCGCTGATCTCGCAGATTAATGAGTCCGGCTCGTCCATGTACCGCGAGGTCGACGAGCGTCTCGACGCCATTTCCGGCCGTATCACCACCTCGGGCGAAGGCTTCGCCAAGCTTCTCGACACCCGCATCGCGCGGCTCACGAGCAGCACGGACGATGTCTCGTCGTCGCTGTCGCGCATGCTCGACGAGCGTACCACCGCAATGGTCTCGCTCCTGACCAACGCTTCCTCCTCGCTCGCCGAGCGCTTCGACGTCCGCCTCAAGGACATCGAGACCATGCTCAACGAGCGCGGCGAGGCGATCATCCGCGAGTTCGAGACGCGTGCGAACGCGCTTTCGGGCGGCGCCGACAACCTGAACGCTGCGCTCGACGCCCGCGCGCGCCAGATCAACGACACGCTGGTCGAGCGGTCCCGCGAACTGTCGCAGGTCTTCTCCGGTGGCCGCGCCGACATTTCGCGCCTCATCGACGAGGGCAAGGCCCGCTTCTCGACCGAGATGGGCGAACTCATCGTCTCCACCTCGCAGCTGCTCGAAGAGCGCGCGGTCGATTTCTCGGCGCGCATCGCCGGCGGCCGCGACATGATCTCCGAGGCGCTGAAGACCGACATGGTGCGTCTCGAAGAGGCGCGCCGCGACGTGGACGGCATCTTTGCAGGTCACGTTGACCGCATGGCAGAAAGCCGTCAGCGCATGGCAGTCGCCTTGCAGGACGACCTCAACAAGCTCGCTGCCACGCGCCAGTCGATCGAGTATGCGATCTCCTCGCAGGTCGAGAAGCTGGTCGATGGGCGCGAACAGCTCACGACGGCGGTCGAGCAGGATCTCGTCAAGCTCACCAATTCGCGCGCCGTGCTCGATTCGGCGATCCGCGAGCACCTTGCCGCTCTCGGCGAGCGCCAGACGGCGATCAGCGCCGCGATTGCGGTCGAAGTCGGCAAGGTCGATGACGCGTTCCTCGCGCAGACAGGCATAATCGAGGAGCGCACGACGGCCATGCAGCGCGCGCTGGAAAGCGGCGTCGAGAATGTCCGCCGCGTGCTGGAAAACAGCGCCTCGGTCGTCGCCGGCTCGCTTCGCGAGAAGGTGCTCGAGACGACTGCCGCGCTCGGCGAGCAGGCTGCCAAGGCGATCGAATCGGCTGATGGCCGTATTGCCGACCGCATGGCCCTGACCGAGGAGACGATGGACCAGAAGGCATCCGCCTTCATCCAGGTCTTCGAGCGTGCGGAGCGCAGCATGGCGTCGCGCATCGAACTGTCGGCCGAAGCGCTTTTGGCGCAGGCCGAGCAGGCAGCAGCCCAGTTCGAGGCGTCCAACCATTCGATCCTGGCCACCAGCGAGGAAACCTCGCGCAACCTCGTCTCGCGCGCTGGCGAAATCTCGGACGTCTTCTCCGAGGCCGACGCGACGATCAGGCAGCGCATCGACCAGGCCTCGTCGACGCTCAGCGAGCGCATTGGTGAGGTCTCTGCGTCCTTCGCCGATACCGACCGCATGATCGGCGAGCGGGCAGAAGAGCTGCGCGGCATCTTCGTCGAGCACGACAACCGGCTCGCCCAGCGTGTCGAAGCGTCGGCCGAAGTGCTGTCGAACCGCGCGATCGAGCTTTCGCAGGCCTTCGACGAGAACGATCGCCGCATGCAGGCCCGCGCCGACCAGTCGGCCCAGGCTCTCGCCGCCCGCATGATCGAGGTCTCGCAGACCGTAGACCAGAACGAGGAGCGCATGCAGGAGCGTGCGCGGGCTGCAGCCGACGTGCTCACCGGCCGTATGGACGAGGTCGCACGGGCCTTCGACGAGAACGATCAGCGCCTGCAGGCGCGTGCCGAGCAGTCGGCGGAGTTCCTCGGCGCCCGCATGGCCGAGATCGAGACGTCATTCCAGGACGTCGATCGCCGCCTTGCAGACCGGGTCGAGGATACCGACCGTCGCCTGCTGTCGCGCATCGAGGAAACGGATCGTGTCCTGGCGGCCCGTGCCATGGAGACGGACCGCCTGCTGGCCGACCGCGCCGAGCAGACGGCACAGTCTTTCACGAGCCAGCTTCGGGAGGTCAACACCGCCTTCGACGATGCGGACCGCCGTATCCAGGAGCGCGCTGCAACCTCGGCGCAAGTCTTCGGCGAACGCATCAACGAAGTCAGCCGCGTCTTTGACCAGGCTGACGAACGCATCCAGCTCCGCGTGACCGAAACCGATCGCACGCTGTCGGAGCGCATCGCGCTGGCTGCCGAGACCTACTCCGGCCATGTCGGCGAGTTCGGCCAGCTGATCGACCAGAGCGACCGGCGCATCGCCGCGCAGGTGGAAGATGTCGATCGTCGCCTTGGCGAGCGGGTCGCGGCTTCGGCGGAAGCCTTCGCGTCGCGCCTGGGCGAGTTCGGCGCTCTCTTCGAGACCACCGACCGCCGCCTCGGCGAGCGTGTCGCGACCTCGTCCGAGACGCTTTCGGCACGCATCGGCGAGTTCGGCGGCATGTTCGACGAGAACGACCGCCGCCTCGTGGAGCGTGTCGACGAGTTCGATCGTCGTCTCGGCGACCGCATCGAAGCCTCCGCCAATGCGCTTGCCGGCCGCGTCTCGGAAATCGCCTCCTCCTTCGAGGACACCGATGGCCGCCTGGCGATCCGCGCCGAAGAGATTGCGCGCACCTTCGAAGACGTCGACCAGCGCGTCATGCAGCGTACGCACCAGACCTCGGCCGAACTCGACGCCCGTGCCCGGGCGATCGCGGACGCCATGGGCAATCTGGACGAGCGCCTGAACGGCGGTGCGGAGGCGATTGCCCGCCGCATCGATCAGCAGCTGGCCGATGCCGAGCGCCGTCTCGAACTCGGCGGCGAACAGCTGGTCGAACGCCTCAGCGAGGAAGTGCTGCGCTCGGAAAACCGCCTCGGCGACAAGGCCAGCGCGATCGCGGAGACCTTCACCGCGGTCAATCGCCATATCGGCGAGCAGGCGAGCCAGTCGGCCGAGACCATCGGTCGCCTCACCCGCCAGCTCAACGAGATGCTCGCGGCCCGGTCGGGCGAGATCGCCAAGATCCTCGACGAGACGGCCCGTCCGCTGGTCGAGCGCCTGACCGAAAGCGGCTCGCAGCTGCAGGATGAGCTGCATGCCGCAACGGAGCGTGCGAGCGAGAAGCTTCGCACCGAAAGCGCCGCTCTCGTGGCGGCGCTTGCCAACCGCACCAACGAGACGCTGAGCGCCGTCGAAACGGCACGTGGCCAGCTTTCCGGCTCGGTCACGCAGCTTCTCGATCGCCTGTCGGTGTCGAACGCCCGCCTCGGCGAACTGATCGGCGAGACGTCGGCGAACCTTGGCACGCTCGAGGAGAAGCTTTCCGGCACGACCGGCCGCTTTGCCGAGACGACGGCTTCGGCCGCCGCCTCCTTCGAGAGCTCGACCCGTCTTCTCGACGCCAACGCCAGCCGCATCTCGGAACTGTCCTCCACGACGCTGCGCGACATCGCTTCGATCGCCCAGCGCTTCGAGGACCATGGCCGCGTGCTGCAGGGAGCCTCCGAGCTTCTGGGCTCCGCCCAGTCCGACGTAGCCTCCACGCTGCAGGAGCGTCAGGAAGCGCTCCAGGCGCTCGCCACGGGTCTCGCCGCAAAGTCCGAAGAGGTCGAGAACACCATGCGCTCCTTCGAGACACTGGTCGGCTCGGTCCTCGAAAAGGCCGAGGGACGTACCCGCGAATCGACCGATCGCATCCGCGACACGATCACCGAGATCGTCGAGCAGGCGAGCCAGCGCTTCGCCAATGCGTCGGAAGAGATCCGCCGCACGGCCGGCACCATCCGCCAGGAACTGGAGGAGACCCGCGCCGAGCTGAAGAAGGGCGTCACGGAACTGCCGGAGGAGACCAAGGAATCGACCTCGGCCATGCGTCGTGCGGTCAGCGAGCAGATCAACGCGCTGAAGGAATTGGCCGACATCGTCGCCAAGTCCGGCCGCTCGATCGAGATGCCGCGCAGCATCACCGCCCCGCGCCCGGCCGTCTCGCAGCCCGCAGCTCCGGCCCAGCCAGCCGCCTCTGCCGAGACGATCACGCGCCCGGCGCCTGCCCCGGTCCAGACCGAGCAGCCGTCAATCACGCGTCCGGTTCCGCAGGCCCCTGCATCACCGGGGGCTTCCGCTCCGGCACAGGCCGGCGGTTGGGTGCGCGACCTTCTGCGTGGCGCATCGCGCGACGAGACGGCCGAAGCCGAGACCGCAGAGGCCGCGGCACCGCGTCCGGCGGCAGACCGCTCGCGGGTCGCCCTCGTGGAATCGCTGAACTCGCTCTCCTCGGACATCGCCAAGGCGATCGATCATGAGGTGTCCATCGAGCTGTGGGATCGCTACCGCCGCGGCGAGCGCAACGTGTTCACGCGCCGCCTCTACACGCTGAAGGGCCAGCAGACCTTCGACGAGATTCGCCGCAAGTACCAGACCGACCAGGACTTCCAGGCCGCCGTCGATCGCTACTGCCAGGATTTCGAGCGCCTGTTGACGGACGTGAAGACCAAGGACCGGGACAACACCATGGCCCGCACCTACCTCGCTTCGGACACGGGCAAGGTCTACACCATGCTCGCCCATGCCAGCGGCCGTCTGAAATAGGATGGTCTGAGGATGGATCGAAAAGGCCGGGCTCGTCGCCCGGCCTTTTTCGTTTCACCGTCTGCACCTGTTGCGTTCTTGCCGCAGTGCAGCATGAAGCCTATCCTCGAAGCCGGCAAAGGGTTTCGCCACCGCTCTTAATCCTTATCAAGGAGAGGCAAGACGAATCGAACGAGTTTGAAGAATGCCGGCAGCAGAGCGACGCGAACCGCAGGACAAGAAGCTGGAGCGCCGCCCGCATGCCGACGCCTATGATCCGTTCGACATGAATTTCCAGACGCGCCGGCGCGATGATCCGCTTGCCGCGCTATACGACAAGAAGATCATTACGGACGATTTCTAAGTCCGGACAGTTCGGGGGCGAAGGCCGGAGGGGCGTGGAGCGATCCGCGCCCTTCTGCCTATCACCGGCCTTACATGGCGGCGATCGCCCAGGGCACGATCTCGCCGACGAGCTGCGAGAAGGCCGTGTCCAGCGCGCGGGCGTAGGACTGATTGTCGCTGAGCCCACCCATCGGGATTTCCGTCTGGAAGCTGCGCGAGGCGCGCACGACGCCGTTGCGGTCGTTGAGCACGCGCACGAACAGCTCGACCGAGGCACGCGGCGTCCCGTCCACGCGGACCTCGAAGGCGCGTACGTCGGTTACCACCTGGTAGTCGATCGCAAGCCCCTCGCCCGGCCGGCCGACGCCGCCGAGCAGCCCGCTCGCCTGGAACGCTTCGGCCAGACGCGCCTGCACGATGCGTGGCAGCCTGTCGGACCATTGCGCGCCTGACAGATATTCGATCGAACCCGGCGCGGTCTTGATGACGATGTTCTGGCTGTCGAGCGCCTGCAGCGCCGTCGGCTCCGCGATCAGCACCTGCGTGCGCGCGCGCCGCTGGCCGCTCGCGATGGTTTCCGCCCGCGTCAGCTCGAATGTGTCGAGCGAAGCCGTTGAGCCGAGAAGGCCCGCGCAGCCCTGCAAGGAAAGCGCGGCGATGATGGCAGCCGCCGTGGTACGCCTGAACTTCACGCTATCGGTCCCCGTCTGGATCTTGCCGATCGCCCCGCCCAAAGCTTGTGCGGAGCGGGGCGATCATTGTCAACGCCGGTTGCGCCCGTCGAACTCGCGAACGGTACCCTCTCCACTGCCGAGCACGCGCTGCGGGTTGCGCTCGATCGACGTGATGGCCTGCTCGATACGCGTGATGGAGCGTCGGCTGTCGCGCACCAAAGCTTCCACGTCGCGCAATCCGGTATTGGTGAACCGCTCGATCCCGCTCGTCACCGAACCGACGCGCGCCTCCAGCGTATCGGCCACACGGCGGAAGGCGCGCATGGTCTCGTTGGCTTCCGCCACCACATTGCCCAGCGCCTCGTCGTCGAGAAGGTTGTTGGCATTGTTCAGCACCTCATCCAGCCTTGCGGAGGATGCCGTGAGGCGCTCGGCCAGCACCTGGTAGGAAGCGAGCGTCTCGCCCGCCTGCGACATCATCCCCTCGGCCTCTCCCGAACCGACCAGATCGTTCAGCCCTGCCAGCAGCGTGTCGAGCCGTTCGGACGACGAGCTCAGCCTGCCGGCCAGTTGCTGATAGGATTGCATGGTCGTGCGCGCATCCGTGATCAGCCCCTGTGCCTGGCCCGACGAGACGATCTCGTCGACGCGTATCATGACGCTGTCGACGCGCGCCGAGGCGTTGCTCATTCGCTCCGTCAGCTGCTGAGCGTCGGCGATGATCCGGTCGATGTCGTCGGAGCGGTTTCCGACCATCTCCGAGACCCGCCGCACGTCCTCGGCGACCTGTGAGACCGTGGTGCTTGCCGAGCGGAAATTCCCGATGACTTCCGTCACAACCGCAGGATCGACGGCGGCCACGACGGTATCCACGCGCGCCATCGTTTCGCTTGCCGTTCCCGTAATCGTCACGACGGAATCGACCGCCGTATCGACCTTGGCGAGGATCTCGTCGAGTCCATCACCGACCGTTGCGAGTTGGCCGGTGAAGGTCTCGATATTGCCGACGGCTGCGTTGATGCGCTGGCTGTCGACCGAGCGGATCAGCTGCTCGGCGGCTTCGAGAGTGCTGTCCAGCCGGCCCGAAACGCCGGCAAGAGTCTCGGACAGGCTGGCGACGCTGGCAAGGAAGGTGTCGATGCCCTCGGCATTGTTGCCGAGCGCGTCGGTGAAGGCACGGGCGTTCTCGACCGATTCCGTCAGCGGCCCGCGCACATCCGTCACGAAGCCCTCGAACTCGTCCAGCACCGCATCGGCGCGGCGGAAGATCGACTGGGCCGTTTCAAGCAGATTGGTCACGGCGGAAGGGTTGGCGGTCACGACCGCGATCGTCCCCTTTTCCTCCGCCACCGTCAGCAGGTTCGGCTCGTTTGGGCTGCCGCCACGAAGCTCGATATTGGCCTGGCCGGTGAGGCCGGCGAGGCCGACATCGACCTGTGTCGATCCGGTGATCGGTGTCAGTCGGTCGATGACCGCGTCGGCGATCGCGACCTCCGGATTGCTGACGTCGATATAGACGCGGCGCACGTCGCCGACCTTGACGCCGTTGAACAGCACCGCGCTGCCGCGGCTGAGGCCCGAGGCCGAGCCAGGAATGCGAACGCGCAGGTCGGCCGTTTCGCCCCGGTCGCCCGCACCCGCTGTCCAGTAGACGAAGGCGAAGGCGGACAGGACCGCCAGAAGCGTGAAGACGCCGACGATGATGTAGTTGGCACGCGTCTCCATCGGTCAGGCGGCTCCCTTGCGAGTGGTCATGTCGAGCTGGCGCGCACGCTTGCCGCGGAAGTAGGATTTGACCCACGGGTCGTCGAATTTGAGCATGTCCTGGACGGTGCCCTCCACGAGCACGCGTTTTTGCCCAAGGACGGCAATCCGGTCGCACACCGAAAACAGGCTGTCGAGGTCGTGGGTCACCATGTAGACCGTCAATCCCAATGTGTCGCGCAGCTTGGCGACGAGTTCGTCGAAGTCGGCGGCGCCGATCGGGTCGAGACCCGAAGTCGGCTCGTCCAGGAATACGATGTCGGGATCGAGCGCCAGCGCGCGCGCCAATGCGGCGCGCTTGATCATGCCGCCCGACAATTGCGAGGGAAATTTGTCCGCCGCGTCTGCCGGAAGACCGACGAGGTCGATCTTCAGCATCGCGAGCTCGTCCATGAGCTTTTTCGGCAGGTCCAGATACTCGCGCATCGGCACCTGGATGTTTTCCTTCACGGTCAGCGCGGAAAACAGCGCCCCGTGCTGGAAGAGCACGCCGACGCGCATGTCGATCGCCATCCGCTCGACATCGCTGACCTTGTCGAGATCGACGCCGAACAGCGTGATCGTGCCGGATTGCTTGGGCGTCAGCCCCAGGATGGTGCGCAGCAACACCGACTTGCCCATTCCTGAGCCGCCGACGAAGCCGAGGATTTCGCCGGCATAGACGTCGAGGTTCAGATGGTCGAGCACGACCTTCTGACCGAATGCGACGGTGACGTCGCGCGCCGTCAGGATGATTTCGCGATCGTGATTGCGCTGCGCTGTCACGGTCTCGGAAAGGGGAGCGATCGTTTCGGTCACGCGGGCCTCAGAAATCGATCGCGGCGTAGAAGATGGCGAACATGCCGTCGAGCACGATCACGACGAAGATCGCCTTCACGACCGACATCGTCACCTGGCGGCCGAGCGATTCGGCACTGCCACCGACCTTCAGTCCCTCCACCGAGCCGATGATGCCGATGATCAGCGCCATGAATGGTGCCTTGATGAAGCCGGCAAAAACCGTCGACACGTCGATCGCCGCACGCATGCGGTCGATGAAGGCCTCGGGCGGAATGTTCGAATAGAGCCAGGCAACCGTCATCGCGCCGCCGAGCGCGGCGAAATTCGCGATCACCGTCAGGCACGGCAGCGCGATCACCAGGGCGACGAGGCGCGGAAACACCAGGACGCCGACGGGGTTGAGCCCGATCACGGTGAGCGCGTCCACCTCCTCGCGCATCTTCATCGAGCCGATCTCGGCCGTGATTGCGCTCCCCGAGCGGCCAGCGACCATGATGGCTGTCAGAAGCACGCCCATCTCGCGCAAGACGAGGATGCCGACGAGATCGACGACGAAGATCTCGGCGCCGAAATAGCGCAGCTGGAAGGCGCCCTGCTGGGCGACGATCGCCCCCACGATGAACGACATCAGCACCACGACGGGGATGGCGCCGACGCCCATCCGGTCGATCTGGTGGAAGATGGCTGCGGGATTGACCGCATGTCCGCGGCCGAGCTTCATCTGCGCGCCGCGAATGGTCGCGCCGAGAATGTTGACGGCGAAGACGACATCCCTGCCGGTCGCCGTCATGGTGCGGCCGAGCTTTTCGAGCAGGTCGAGAACGATCGACGACTTGGCGCCGCCGCCGGCCGGTTCCTCGCGCGCGACGGCCTCGCCCACGGCGCCGATGAGGATTTGCTTCGTCGTCGTCAGCCCCCTGAGCTCCACTTCCGAGCCGCGCGCGCGCCATTTGGAAGCCAGACGTTCGACGAGGAAAGCGCCGGCTGTGTCGAAGCGATCGACCTCAGACAGGTCGAGAACGAGCCTTGCAGCGCCCTCGCCGCTTTCCAGTCGCCGCATCTCGGCATCGACCTTCGCGACCGAGCGCGTGTCCCAGTCTCCGGACAGGCGCACCGCCAGTCCGTCCGCAGTCTCTTCGGCTGCAATCCCGGGTCTCTCGCCGTGCGCAGGCTTCTGCGCCGGCCTTGCTTCATCCGAAAGCTTGGGCAACATCAGACACTCTTAGCTTCTCGTCATGGGCCTGTCACTTTGCAGGCAACCCCTGCGCGAGGCCCTGTGGAGTTCTTCGATGCAGCGTGACCTTTTTGCCGAAACCGAGCAGTTCCCGATTGCCGGCGGCTTCACGATCTCGCGCGGCACCAAGACGGTGGCGGAAGTCGTCACCTGCACGATCACGCAGGATGGCCGAACGGGCCGCGGCGAATGCGTGCCTTATGCCCGATATGGTGAGAGCATCGGCAGCGTTCTTGGCCAGATCGAGGCGGCGAAGCCATTGATCGCAAACGGGATCACCCGTCACGCACTCCTGAACGAAATGCCCGCTGGTGCAGCACGCAATGCCGTCGACTGCGCGCTCTGGGACCTGGAATCAAAACTTGTCGGCGTGCGGGCGCATGCCGACGTTTGCGCCATGCCGCCCCGCCCGGTGCCGACCGCGATGACCATTTCGCTCGGCACGCCTGACGAAATGGCTGCGCAGGCCCGTGCCCATTCGAAGCGGCCAGTGCTGAAGGTGAAGGTCGGGACGGAGGATGATTCGGCCCGCATCCACGCGGTCGCCAGTGCCGCGCCCGACAGCCGCATCATCCTCGATGCGAACGAAGGCTGGACGCCCGACAACATCCGCCGCCATCTGCTGACGGCGGCCGAGTTCCATGTCGCGCTCATCGAGCAGCCGTTGCCGGCGGGCAAGGACGAAATCCTGCGGTCGATCCCGCATCCCGTGCCGATCTGCGCCGACGAGAGCGTACATTCGAGCGGCGACCTCGAAGCTCTCCTCGGCCTCTACGATTTCGTGAACATCAAGCTCGACAAGGCCGGCGGGCTCACCGCCGCAATGGCGCTGCGCGACAATGCCCGCGCGCTCGGCTTCGGCGTCATGATCGGCTGCATGGTCGGAACGTCGCTCGCCATGGCGCCGGCCGTGCTGCTGGCGCAGGACGCCGACTACATCGACCTCGACGGCCCGCTGCTTCTGGCTCGCGACCGGCCCGGCGGGCTTACTTACACCGGCTCGCTCGTCTCTCCGCCCTCGCCCGACCTCTGGGGCTGATCAGGCAGCCTTGCTGCCCGCATAGACCAACGACAGCGGCACAGGTACCGGCTCGGTCGGGAAGCTTACGTCCCCCCCACTCGTCCAGGTGACGATCGAGAAGCGGCCGTCGAAGTCTTCCACCAGCGCCGTGCAGCTTTCGACCCAGTCGCCGGTGTTCATATAGCGCACCTCGCCCATCGTCTCGATGGCGGCGTGGTGGATGTGGCCGCAGATGACGCCGTCGACCTGGCTGCGCCGCGCCTCCTGCACAACGACGTCCTGGAAGCACGAGATGAAGTTGACGGCCTTCTTCACCCGAACTTTTGCCCAGGAGGAGAACGACCAGTAGGGCCAGCCCATTGCGCGTCGGACTTTCGAGACCAGACGATTGACCTCGATCGCCAGGTCGTAGGCCTTGTCGCCGAGATAGGCGAGCCAGCGCTGGTTGTGGACGATCGCATCGAACTGGTCGCCATGGATGACGAGGTAGCGCTTGCCGTCGGCGCCTTCGTGGACAGCGCGATCGGCCACCACGATGCCGCCGAAATGCGTGCCCTGGAAATCGCGCAGGAATTCGTCGTGATTGCCGGCGATATAGATGATCTCGGTGCCCTTGCGCGCCTGCCGCAGGAGCTTCTGCACCACGTCGTTATGCGCCTGCGGCCAGTGCCAGGCACGCTTCAGCCGCCAGCCATCGACGATGTCGCCGACGAGATAGATGCGCTCGGCCTCGTGGTGGCGCAAAAAGTCGATGAGGAATTCGGCCTTCGCGGCGCGCGAGCCGAGATGCACGTCGGAAATGAAGAGCGTCCGCACCCGCACAGGTCTGTGGCTGATCATGATTGCGCCCCGATATGATCTTCGGGCTGTCTATGGGACGATTCATGTCACAGGCTTGTGACGATTTGCATTTTGCGCCTCGCTGGCTAGGTTGGCGCGCAATTCGGGACGGCTTGATGAGGTTGGGCATGGATCTGGGCATCGCCGGTCGCAAGGCGATCATCTGCGCATCGAGCAAGGGGCTTGGCCGCGCCTGCGCGATTGCGCTGGCAGAGGCCGGCTGTGAGATCGTCATCAACGGCCGCGACGCCGCGGCGCTGGACAAGACGGCAGAGGACATCCGCACTGCGACAGGTGCCAAGGTAATCGCCATCGCAGCCGATGTCTCGACCCGTGACGGCCAGCACGCGCTGCTCGAGGCCTGCCCGCAGCCCGACATCCTCGTCAACAACAATGGCGGCCCGCCGCTGACCGACTTCCGCAATCTCGACCGTCAGAAGATCCTCGACGGCGTGACTCAGAACATGGTCACGCCGATCGAGCTGATCCAGGCCGTCATCGACCCGATGGTAGCGCGCGGCTTCGGCCGCATCGTCAACATCACGTCGCTGTCGGTCTACAAGCCCCTCACCGGCCTCGACCTCTCGTCGGGCGCCCGTGCTGGCCTGATCGCGTTTCTGGCCGGCGTCTCGCAGTCGGTCGCCAGGCATAACGTGACGATCAATTCGATCCTGCCCGGCAAGTTCGCTACCGACCGCTCCTTCTCCACGATCCGCTTCGCCGCCGAAAAGGCCGGCATTTCAACGGACGCCCAGACGGAAAAGGTTTCGGCAGAGATCCCGGCGAGGCGCATGGGAGAGCCCGACGAATTCGGCCGGGCCTGCGCCTTCCTTTGCTCGGCCCATGCGGGCTACATCACGGGACAGAACCTGCGCATCGACGGCGGCCTGCACGCCACCGCTTTCTGACAGTCATCCACGGGAGGGATAGAGACCTTGAAACTCGTACGCTTTGGAGAGCGCGGGCACGAGAAGCCCGGCATCGTCGACGCATCCGGCACCATCCGCGATGCTTCCGGCCTCTTACCCGACTACACGCCCGAGACGATCGCGGACGCCGGCGATCGGCTGCGCAACGCCGACCTGGCGTCGCTGCCCGCAGCGCCGCAGGGCGTGCGCCTGGGCTCGCCGATCGCGCGCACCAACCATTTCATCGGCATCGGCCTGAACTTCGCCGACCATGCAGCCGAATCCGGCATGCCCATCCCCACCGAGCCGATCGTCTTCTCCAAGGCGCCAAACGCGCTTTCCGGCCCCAGCGACGATATCGTCCTGCCGCGTGGTTCCGTGAAGACGGATTGGGAATGCGAGCTCGCCTTCGTCATCGGCAAGCGCGCGCACTACGTTTCGGAGGCGGACGCCCTGTCCCACGTGCTCGGCTTCGCGCTCTGCAACGACGTCTCGGAGCGTGCCTACCAGAACGAGCGCGGTGGCCAATGGATCAAGGGCAAGAGCGCCCCGACCTTCGGCCCGCTCGGCCCGTGGATTGCCACAACCGACGAGATCGCCGACTGCCAGAACCTCGATATGTATCTGGATCTCAATGGCGAGCGGCGCCAGACTGGAAATACCAAGACCATGATCTTCGGCGTCGCCCACATCGTCGCCTATCTCTCGACCTTCATGGCGCTGGAGCCGGGTGACGTCGTCACCACCGGCACGCCGCCCGGCGTCGGCATGGGCATGAAGCCGCCGCTCTACCTCAAGGCCGGCGACACGCTGAAGCTTGGCATTGCCGGCCTCGGCGAGCAAAGCCAGAAGGTCGTGGCAGGCTAGCAGGAAGAGTGGACAGAATGGACGACAAGCAGAGCGCCAAGCGGGCCGACCTCGACGAAGCGGCCCTCTTCTACCACCGCCATCCCCAGCCGGGGAAACTGGAGATCCAGGCGACGAAGCCGCTGGGCAACCAGCGCGACCTCGCGCTCGCCTATTCTCCGGGCGTGGCGGCGCCCTGTCTTGCCATCCACGACGACCCCGGCCTTGCCGCCGACTACACCTCCCGCGCCAATCTCGTCGCGGTCATCTCGAACGGCACCGCGGTGCTCGGGCTTGGCAATATCGGCCCGCTCGCCTCCAAGCCGGTGATGGAAGGCAAGGCCGTCCTCTTCAAGAAGTTCGCCGGCATCGACGTCTTCGACATCGAGGTCGACGCGCCCGAAATCGATCGCATGGTGGAGACCGTGGCCGCGCTGGAACCGACCTTCGGCGGTATCAACCTCGAGGACATCAAGGCGCCCGAGTGCTTCGAGGTCGAGGAACAGCTGAAGGCGCGGATGAACATCCCCGTCTTCCACGACGATCAGCACGGCACGGCCATCATCGTGGCCGCGGCCGTCCTCAACGCGCTCGATCTCGCGGGCAAGGATCTCACCAAGGTCAAGATCGTGACGTCGGGCGCTGGCGCCGCCGCGCTCGCCTGCCTCAATCTCCTGGTCGAGCTCGGGGCGAACCGCGACAACATCTGGATCACGGACCGCTTCGGCGTCGCCTGGCGCGGTCGCGTCGAGGAAATGGACCGCTGGAAGGATGCCTACGTCAAGGAGACCGACAAGCGGCACCTGGCCGACGTGATCGAAGGTGCCGATGTCTTCCTCGGCCTGTCGGCTGCCGGCGTCCTGAAGCCGGAGCTGCTGGCAAGCATGGCCGAGCGGCCGCTGATCCTGGCGCTCGCCAACCCCGTACCCGAGATCATGCCGGAACTCGCCCGGGCGGCGCGGCCCGACGCGATGATCTGCACCGGCCGGTCGGATTTCCCGAACCAGGTCAACAACGTTCTTTGCTTCCCCTACATCTTCCGCGGCGCGCTCGATGTCGGCGCAACGGCGATCAACGAGCACATGAAGATGGCAGCGGTGCGCGCCATCGCAGGCCTCGCGCGCGAGGAACCGTCGGACGTGGCCGCCCGCGCCTATTCCGGCGAGACGCCGATCTTCGGCCCCGACTATCTGATCCCCTCGCCCTTCGACCCGCGCCTTATCCTGCGCATCGCGCCGGCAGTGGCGACGGCGGCGATGGAATCGGGCGTTGCGACACGTCCGATCGAGGACATGGGCGCCTATATCGACAGGCTGACCCGCTTCGTCTTCCGCTCCGGCCTGATCATGAAGCCGGTCTTCACCAAGGCGAAGGCCGCGCAGAACAACCGCGTCATCTATGCCGACGGCGAGGACGAGCGCGTTCTGCGTGCAGCGCAGGTGGTACTTGAGGAAGGCATCGCGCGGCCGATCCTGATCGGACGCCCCTATGTCATCGAGCAGCGGCTGCAGCGCTACGGCCTTCGCATCCGGCCGGGCGCGGATTTCGATATCACCAACCCTGAAGACGATCCGCGCTACCGCGACTATGTCGAACTTCTGATGCGGATCGCCGGCCGCCGCGGCGTCACGCCGGAGGCTGCCCGAACACTGGTACGCACGAACAACACTGTCATTGCGTGCCTTGCCATGCAGCGCGGCGAGGCCGATGCGATGATCTGCGGGCTCGAAGGCCGCTTCGAACGGCATCTGCGCAACGTCGATCTGCTGATCGGCCGCCGCGACGGCGTGCGCGACCTCTCCGCCCTGTCGATGCTGATCTCGCAGCGGGGCGTGACCTTCTTCACCGACACCTACGTCACCGTCGATCCGAGTGCGGCCGACATCGCCGAGATGACGGTGCTGGCAGCCGAGGAAATCCGTCGCTTTGGCCTCGAGCCGAAGGCGGCGCTTCTCTCGCACTCCAATTTCGGCTCGCGCGATTCGGCCAGCGCGCTGAAGATGCGCGAAGCGTCCGCGATCCTGCGACGCCTTGCGCCCGACCTCGTCGCCGATGGCGAGATGCATGGTGATTCCGCGCTGTCGGACGTCCTGCGCGCCCGCGTCTATCCGAACTCGACGCTGAAGGGCGAGGCGAACCTCCTCGTCTTCCCGAACCTCGATGCGGCGAACATCACGCTGACGACCGTCAAGATCATGCTCGACGCTCTGCATGTCGGGCCGATCATGCTCGGTTCCGCGATGCCCGCGCATATCCTGACGCCGTCCGTGACCTCGCGCGGCGTCGTCAACATGACGGCGATTGCGGTCTCCGAAGCCGACCAGAAGGCCGAGATGATCCTGAAACTCACCTAGCGTCACAGCCGCGAGGGAACGAAGCGAGCGTCTCGGGGATTGGGTAGGTCCCTGACCCCCACGAGGCTCCAAGACAATGAGACTGATCCTTCTCGCCCTGGCCGGCTATGTCGGCTACCGCTGGTACACCGAACAGCGCGGCGGCAATGCCTATGCATCGCGCCCGCAGCCGGCGAACGACTATCCGAACGACACCGCCGCCCGTCCGCAGGCCGACTGACGGCAACCGTCGCGCAAGGCCCGGCGCGTAGGCTTCCTTCATCAGGAGCCTGATACGATCGGTCCCATGCGTGATTCGACGACAGCAGGCGCAGCCATGCGCCCTATCGCGGCCGCTCTTGCAGCGGCCGCATTGCTTTGGTCGGGCGCCGCTCTCGCTCAGTCGGATCGCTGCGCGCGCCTGAGTGCCGAACTCGCCGCAGTCTCCGTCTCGGCGCGCAGCAATCCCGCCCAACTCTCCCGCTACGATGCGGCCATCTTCAGCCAGAGACAGCAGATCGAACAGGTCGAAGCCCAGGCCGCCAGCGCCGGTTGCGGCGGTGCGCGCCCATCATCGATCTGCCTCGGCATCGAAGCGAGCCGCGACCGCATGCAGCGCAACCTCCTCGACCTCACTGCCACACGCGACCGTATGGCGGCCGAGGAAGGCTTGGGCGCCGAACGCGCACGCATCTCTGCCGCCCTGTCGGACGCGAATTGTGGGACGGCGAGCGCAACCGCTTCCCCGCAAGTCGCCGCGCCGAACGAAGGCGTGCGAATCCTGGGCGGCCGGCAGCAGACGATCGTTAGCGGACCCGCGCAGGACCAGCGCTACGCCACCGTATGCGTGAGGCTCTGCGACGGCTACTTCTTCCCGCTGTCACGCGATGCCACGGCCTCGATGTTCGGGCATGACGAGCAGCTGTGCAGTGCGCGCTGCCCCGGCACCGCAACGCAGCTGCATTTCCGGACGCCCGGCCAGGAGCCGGCCGACATGCTCTCGGTCTCGACAGGCGCGCGCTACGGCAATCTGCCGACCGCTTTCGCCTACCGCCGGACCGACCAGCCGCGGCCTGCAGCCTGCGGCTGTTCGGCGGTCGATACGGCCACCACGGAACGCGGCTGGCGTGAACTGGGCGATGAGTTGAGGAATAGCACCGCCCCGGCTTCGAGCGAACGCACCGCCTCGGTTCCGGCACCTGCGCAAGAGCCTGCTCCGGCGACGCCCGAGGATCGGCGCGTCAGGGTCGTCGGGCCAACGTTTCTTCCCGACCCAGGACAGGCAATAGATCTGCGAGCTCCGGCCCCTGCACTCGCCCCGTAAGGGCGATCCGCAGCGGCATGAATAGCGCCTTGCCCTTGCGGCCGCTCTCGGCCTTTACCCGGTCGGTCCAAAGCTTCCAGGTCGCACGGTCCCACGGCTCGGGCGGCAACACGTCGAAGGCCGCCCTGACGAAATCGAGGTCCGCGTCCTCGACCCGCGCCTCGCCGTCCGGCCCCTCGGTGACGATCCGCCACCACTGCCCCGCCTCCTCGACGCGGTCGAGATTGCCGCGTACCGCCTCCCAGAAGGCCTGGCCGCGGGCCTGATCGACCCCGAGCTTCGCCAGCCTGTCGGCAACGCGTTCATAGGGCGTCGAATGCACGATCGCGCGGTTGAGCCCATCCACTTCGGCCGGATCGAACTTCGCCGCCGATTTCGAAGCCGCAGCCGGATCGAAGCGCTCGATCAGCTCGTCCATCGTCATCACGGGCTGGACGCTCTCCGAGGTGCCGACAAGCACGGCAAGCGATGCGATCGCCATCGGCTCGATGCCGCCATCGGCAAGCGAGCGGATCGACAGCGCGCCGGTGCGCTTCGACAGCCCCTCGCCCGACGCAGTCGTCAGGAGATTGTGGTGACCGAAGACCGGCGGCTCTGCGTCCAGCGCCCGGAAGATCGCAATCTGCGCTCCGGTATTGGTCACATGGTCGTCACCGCGAATGACGTGGCTGACGCCGAGCTCGATGTCGTCGACAACGGAGGGCAGCGTGTAGAGATAGGTGCCGTCCTCGCGCACCAGCACCGGGTCGGACAGCGACGCCAGATCGACCGTCTGCGGCCCGCGGATCAAATCGTCCCAGACAACTTCCGTACGCGCCGTCTCGAACGGGTCGCCCGCATGGTTGGGCAGAAGGAAGCGCCAGTGCGGCTTGCGGCCTTCCGCCTCGAGCGCCTTGCGCTCTTCATCGGTCAGTCTCAGCGCCTCGCGACCATAGACCGGCGCCAGCCGCCGCGTCAGCCTGAGCTTGCGTCGCCGCTCCAATTCCTCTGCCGTCTCATAGCAGGGATAGAGAAGCCCCTTTTCCTTCAGCCGCTCGACGGCGGCCGCATAAGTGTCGAACCGCGCGGACTGGTGCACCGTCACATCGGGCGCGACGCCGAGCCAGTGCAGGTCCTTCTGGATCTGGTCGGCATATTCCTGGCGTGACCGCGCGACGTCCGTATCGTCGAAACGCAGGATGAAGCGTCCGCCATGCTTGCGCGCATAGAGCCAGTTGAAGAGTGCGGTGCGTGCATTGCCGATGTGGATGTTGCCGGTCGGCGACGGCGCGAAGCGGACGGTGACGGTCATCAGCTGCGGTCCCTGTACCGGTTGGTGATCGGATAGCGGCGGTCGCGGCCGAAATTCTTGCGCGTGATCTTCACGCCCGGCGCAGCCTGCCGGCGCTTGTATTCGGCGATGTAGAGCAGGTGTTCGATCCGGTGGACGATCTCGCGATCGTGCCCGCGCGCGACGATCTCGTCGACGCCCATCTCACCCTCGACGAGGCATTCCAGGATATCGTCGAGCATCGGATAGGGCGGCAGCGAATCCTGGTCGGTCTGGTCGGGCCGAAGTTCCGCCGAGGGCGCCTTGTCGATGATGTTCTGCGGGATCACTTCGCCCGAGGGGCCGAGCGCGCCCGGCGGCACATGCCCGTTGCGCCAGGCCGACAGCGCGTAGACCTGCATTTTGTAGAGGTCCTTGATCGGGTTGAAGCCACCATTCATGTCACCATAGAGCGTGGCATAACCGACAGACATCTCCGACTTGTTGCCGGTCGTCACCACCATCGAGCCGAACTTGTTGGAGATCGCCATCAGGATCGTGCCTCGCGCGCGGCTCTGGAGGTTCTCCTCCGTGATCCCTTCCTCGGTGCCGGCAAACGTCTGCGTCAACGCCTTGCCGAAGCCTTCGACCGGCTCGAAGATCGGCACGATGTCATAGCGGCAGCCCAGCGCGCGCGCGCAGGCTTCCGCATCCGTCAGTGAATCCTTGGAGGTATAGCGGTAGGGCATCATCACGCAGCGCACGCGCTCCTCGCCGAGCGCGTCGACCGCAAGCGCCGCGCAGATCGCCGAGTCGATGCCGCCCGACAGGCCGAGCACGACGTTCTTGAAGCCGTTCTTGTTCACATAATCGCGCAAGCCCAGCATGCAGGCGCGATAGTCGGCCTCCTGCGCATCGGGAAGCTTCGAGACCGGCCCGCCATCGCAGACCCATCCTTCGTCAGCCCGCGACCATGTCGTAACCGCCACCACTTCCTCGAACTGGCTCATCTGGAAGGCGAGCGTTCGGTCGGCCTGGATCGCGAACGATGCGCCATCGAAGACGAGCTCGTCCTGCCCGCCGAGCTGGTTGGCGTAGATCAGCGGCAACCCGCTCTCGACCACCTGCCGCACGACGACCTGCTGGCGCACTTCGCTCTTGCCACGATAGTACGGCGAGCCGTTCGGGACGAGCAGGATTTCCGCCCCGCTTTCGGCCAGCGTCTCGCACACGCCGAGCTCGCCCCAGATGTCCTCGCAGATCGGAATGCCGAGCCGCACGCCCCGAAATTCGACCGGCCCGGGCATGCTCGGCCCCGCCTGGAACACGCGCTTCTCGTCGAACTCGCCGTAATTCGGCAGGTCGAGCTTGTAGCGCTCGGCAAGAACCTTGCCGCCATCGGCGACGAGGATCGAATTGTGCAGGCCCGAGGCACGCTTGAGCGGTGTTCCGATGATGATGCCCGGCCCGCCATCGGCCGTGTCGGCGGCCAGCTCGCGCGCCGCCGCCTCGCAGGCCGCGACGAAGGCGGGCTTGAGCACGAGGTCTTCCGGCGGATAGCCGGCGATGAAGAGCTCGGTGAACAGGACGAGGTCGGCGCCCTGCCGCGCGGCATCCGCCCGCGCCTCGCGCGCCTTGGCGAGATTGCCTCGCACGTCGCCGACGGTAGGGTTGAGCTGGGCAATGGCGATGCGGAGGATGGAGCGTGCTGTCATGCGCCGTTGCTATCGCGCGCCGACTGCCGACGCAATCGCGCTTGCGAAGCAGCGACGCGAAGGCCCATGCTTGGAAAGCCGACAGGGCGGATGAGGACGACGATGAAGACAGTCGAGGAACTGGCAGCCCGCTTTGGCGGCGATCGGGCGATCGGCACCAGCGAAGAGCGCGTCTTTCGCCAGGCGATCGAGCGCAGGACGCAGGCGCGCGACGTCAACGAGTCGGTCGAGAAGGCATCGACCTACGGCGACCGGCTGGCCGACGGCATAGCGCGCGTCGGCGGCTCCTGGGCGTTCATCATCGCCTTCCTGACCTTCCTCGCGATCTGGACTGTCGCCAACACCTGGCTACTGACGCGCGACCCGTTCGACCCCTACCCCTTCGTCTTCCTGAACCTCATCCTGTCGATGCTGGCGGCGATCCAGGCACCGATCATCATGATGTCGCAGAACCGGCAGGCTGCCCGCGACCGGCTCGATGCGTCTCACGACTATGAAGTGAATCTGCGCGCCGAAATCGAGATCATGGCATTGCACGAGAAGATGGACGCGCTGCGCCACCGCGAGCTCGTCGCCATGCACGATGAGGTCAAGGCGATCTCCGACAGGCTTTCGGTGATCGAAACGAAACTCGCCACGAAGCCCTAGCCGCCGAGTTGGCGGTCGCCACGGTCGAGAATGAGCGGAATGATGAGGTCCTCCTCGTCGTCGAGGTGGCGCATCAGCATGGCGACAAGCCGATCGTTCTCGCTGGCATAGACGTCGGCCGCGCGCCGGCGCGTGTCGTCATCGGCGCGCAGCGCGGCCAGGAAGGCGTTTGCGCTTTCGGCATTTCGCTCCAGCGCCTCGTGGATCATGTGATGATCGCCGTCGAGGATATCGAAGCCGCGTTTCAGCCGCGTCTCGGCGGCCGCGAAGATCGGGAAGTAATGCTGGTCCTCGATGTTGTGGTGGCCGTCGAGGTTGCCGAGGAAATGGTTCAGCCGCGGCGCGAAAAAGCGCGCAAAGCCCTCCGCATCCGTCCTGCCCTCGCGATAGTCGGAAATCGCGCCGGTCAGCACGCCGCCCATGTCCCGAAAACCGTCATGGCGCTGCAGCCAGAAGCCCGCCATGCCGTGGATGGTCGGGTGCTGGAGCCACGCCTCGCGCGGATAGGACTGCAGCAGGAAGCGCTGGTCCTCCGGCAGGCCTGCGCGCGTGAGAAGATCTGAATCGTCTTGGCTGGCCACGGATCATGATCCTCGTTTGCGGCATCGCATATAGGCCGGCTGGCTCAGAGCGTCAGCCCCGTTGCCCACTCGAAGAGCGCGAGGCCCCAGACGCCTGCCACAAGCAGGATCGCGAAGGCGACGGCAAGCGACCCGCAATCCTTGGCGAGCCGGATATGCTCGTTTGCCTCGAGCGTGACCGCATCGCAGACCTGCTCGATCGCCGTATTGAGGATCTCGACGATGATGAGCACGATCAGCGAGGCGATCAGCAGGGCGTATCCACGCCATCCGGGCGACAGAATCCATCCGACCGGTAGCGCTGCGGCGAGCAGGATCACTTCGTCGCGGAACGCGGCCTCGTTGCGCACGAGATGATTGAAGGCTCGCGCGGAATTGCGTGCGGCCGAAATGAGACGCTTCATGGTGTGACCGGCCTTCCCGACACGCTGTGAAGCTCAGCTCGACGACTGCGCGAACTGCGGCAGCCCGTCATCGATCTCGTAATAGTCGCCCTTGTCGGTAACGAAGATGTGGTTCTCCTCCGCAAGCCCGCTCGGCACGTCGAACGAGCCCGCCGCGACGGCGTAGTGGCCGCCTTCGACCGGCCGCCAGAACAGCACCGAGCCACAGGTCCTGCAGAAGCCACGACGGGCGCTTTCCGAGGCGGCATACCAGCCGACGGCATCCAGCCCTTCGATCCTGATCTGGCTGTCGGGCACGCCCACGGAGGCGAGGTAGTGTCCGGTCTGCCGGCGGCACTGGCTGCAATGGCAGTAGGACACGCCGCCGATGTCACCCTCGATCGTGTAGCGGACCGTTCCGCAGAGACATCCTCCCAGACGCGTCATGTTCAACTCCCGTTCGGGTGCATTTCGCCATGAAGCGAAATGCAGGTTCGTGCGTTGTCGCGGTGGCCGCCTTCAAAGTGGCACCAACGTGCGCCCGAACCTATCTAGCGGGCGTATTGGAGTACAACAATTGACCATCTCGAAACGCGCACTGTTCCTCGTCAACCCGAAGGCGCGACGCGGCAGCGAAGCGCTGGACGTCGTGCGCGAGCGACTGGGGGCGGCTGGCATTTCGGTACGCCTCGAACCGTTCGACGCGCTGCCCGAGCTTGCCCGCGACATCATGCGGCTGCGCGCCGAGTGCGACATGGTCATTGTCGGCGGCGGTGACGGGACCGTCTCGGCCTCGGCCATGGCTATCATCGACATCGGGCTGCCGATGGGCATCATGCCGCTCGGCACGGCCAATGATCTCGCCCGCACGCTCTCCATCCCCATGGAGCTGCCCGCCGCTGCGGACGTCATCGTCAAGGGCGCAACACAACGGATCGATCTGGGCACCGTGAACGGTCACGCCTTCTTCAACGTTGCCAGCATCGGGCTGTCGACGGAACTCGCCGACAGCCTCGACAACGAGACCAAGAAGCGGTGGGGCCGGCTGGGCTACGCGGTCGCCGCGACGCGCGTGATGTCCAGGGCGCGCCCCTTCAGGGCGAAGATCACGGAGAAAGGCGAAAGTTTCACCGTGCGCACCTACCAGATCGCGGTCGGCAATGGCGTCCATTACGGCGGCGGCAACGTCGTGCAGCAGGACGCCACGATCGATGATGGACATCTCGACCTCTATAGCCTCGAAGTCTCGAGCCTCTGGAAGCTCGCGCTGATGGCGCGCTCCTTCCGCCAAGGCCGCCATGGCGCCTGGAGCGAGGTGCGCACGGCCCGCTGCATCGAGTTCGACGTCGAGACCGACCGTCCGCGGCCCGTCAACACGGATGGCGAAATCGTCACCTCGACCCCTGCTCATTTCAAGGTGCTGCCGCAGGCCATCGAAGTCTTTGCGCCTGCGCAGCAAGCGAGTCGCGTCGTAGCCTGAAATCGGGCAGTGTCTGGCGGCAATACGGGAGTGGGCGGGTGAAGGTGAAGACGATACTGCTGACGCTAGCAGGCCTTGTGGCCATTGCGGCGCTGGTTCTCATTGCGCTGAACGTGATGCCGGAACGGCGACAGGTGCGCGAGCCAATCCCGCACGCTTACGGCGCTTCCGATCCGCAGTTCCTGCGCACAATGGCCAGCGTCTTCGGCGGCGATGTCCGGGGCGGCCACCGCATCGACACGCTGATCAATGGCGACGAGATATTCCCCTCCATGCTCGAGGCGATCGGCGAAGCCCGCGAGACGATCAACTTCCTCACCTACATCTATTGGTCGGGCGAAATCGCTGAAGTCTTCGCCAACACGCTAGCCGACAAGGCCCGCGAGGGCGTGGAAGTGCGCGTGCTTCTCGACTGGGCGGGATCCATTCCCTTCGAGCAGCGCCTCGTCGACACGATGGAAGCCGCCGGCGTCATCGTCCATCGCTTCCGTCCGCTGCACTGGTACACACTCGACCGCGTCAACAACCGCACCCACCGCAAGCTCCTGATCGTCGACGGCACGATCGGATTTACGGGCGGCGTCGGTGTCGGCGATGAGTGGCAGGGCGACGCGCGCAATCCCAACGAATGGCGCGATACCCATTTCCGCGTCGAGGGACCGACCGTCGCCGAGATGCAGGCAGCCTTCGCCGAGAACTGGCTCGAGGCCTCAAACGAGGTGCTGCAGGGCGACCGCTTCTATCCGGCCCAGCCGCAGCCCGGCACGATCTATGCCCAGCACGTCAAATCGTCGCCGAATGGCGGGTCGCGCTCCATGCACCAGATGATCGTGATGGCGCTTGCCGCATCGGAGCAGCGCATCCGCATCGCCATGGCCTATTTCGTGCCCGATGACATCGCTATCGCTCAGTTGCTCGATGCGCGGCGCCGCGGCGTCGAGATCGACATCATCGTCCCGGGCGGGGAAACGGACGTTCCGATGACCCGCCACGCCTCGCGCCATTTCTGGGGCCCGATGCTGAAAGCCGGTATCCGCATCCATGAATACCAGCCGACCATGTACCACACGAAGGTCGTCATCGTGGACGAAGCGTGGGCGACGATCGGCTCGGCCAATTTCGACGACCGCTCCTTCCGCCTGAACGACGAGTCCAACCTCAACGTCTTCGACCGCGACTTCGCGCTGCGGCAGATCGAGGATTTCGAAGCCGACCTCGCCGAGACCCGCGAGATCAGTTTGGAGGAATGGCAATCCCGTTCGCTCTGGCAAAAATTCCTCGACTGGGGCGCCAGCCACCTGCGCGCCCAGCTTTAGGGCGCATCGGCGCGGTCAGGCAGCGCGATGCTCGATCGCGTCGATCTCGGCCTTCTTTGCCGCGCCTTCGACTGCCAGATCGAAGCTCGCCTGCATGTTCAGCCAGAACAAAGGCGTCGTGCCAAAGAACTTCGCCAGTCGCAGCGCCGTATCCGGCGTGACCGGCGACTGCTCCGCCACGATCCGCTCGATCCGCGTCCGCGGCACGTGCAGCTTCTTTGCCAGCGTGTAGGGCTTCAACCCGATCGGCGCGAGATACTCCTCGCGCAGGATTTCGCCGGGGTGAATGGGAGGCTCGATGCTCAGCGACATGGGCGGTCTTTGTCTGCCGGAATGGTTGCGTCAGTGGTAGTCGACAATTTCGACATCCTCCGGACCCGCATTGGTCCAGCGAAAGCAGATGCGAAACTGATCGTTGATGCGGATCGCGTGCTGGCCTTTTCGATCCTGCGTCAGTGCATGAAGCTTGTTGCCCGGCGGCGACTTCAAATCTTCAAGCGTAACGGCCGTGTCGAGCATGAAAAGCTTGCGTTGAGCCGACCGAACCAGATCGGAAGGAAAGCCCTTCGTCGGACTGCCCTTGGCGACCGTTTCCGTCAGTCTGTTCCTAAACGATCGGATCACGACGTATCGTGACACGATACGTTAGATTGTGCAACCCATTCGGTGTTGTTGGAAGGCTCGAACGCGAAAACGCCCGCCGAACGGCGGGCGTCTCGTGTTTGCATTTGGAGCCTGACCAGTCAGCCGTTGACGACGGCCTTTTGCGTGCCGGCGTCCTGTTGCTTCAGCTTCTCGGCGACGAGGAAGGCGAGTTCGAGCGCCTGGTCGGCGTTGAGGCGCGGGTCACAATGGGTGTGGTAGCGGTCGCGCAGCTCGTCGTCGCGGATGGCGCGGGCGCCGCCCGTGCACTCGGTCACGTTCTTGCCGGTCATCTCGACATGGATGCCGCCGGGGTGCGAGCCCTCGGCGCGGTGAACGTCGAAGAAGGACTGCACCTCGCGCAGAATACGGTCGAAGGGGCGCGTCTTGTAGCCGGCCGCCGTGATCGTGTTGCCGTGCATAGGATCACAGGACCAGACGACCTTGCGGCCTTCGCGCTGCACGGCGCGGACGAGCTTCGGCAGGTGCTCCTCGACCTTCTCGTGGCCAAAGCGGGCAATCAGCGTCAGGCGTCCCGGCTCGTTCTCCGGGTTGAGGATGTCGATGAGCTGGATAAGGCCGTCGGCCGTCATCGACGGGCCACACTTCAGGCCGAGCGGGTTCTTGATGCCTCGGCAATATTCGACATGGGCGTGATCAGGCTGGCGCGTGCGATCGCCGATCCAGATCATGTGGCCCGACGTCGCGTACCAGTCACCGGACGTCGAATCGACGCGCGTCATGGCCTCTTCGTAGCCGAGAAGCAGCGCTTCGTGGCTCGTGTAGAAGTCGGTCTCGCGCAGCGCCGCGTGGCTTTCCGACGTGATGCCGATCGCGTTCATGAAATCGACCGTGTCGGTGATGCGTCTGGCGAGTGCCTGATAGCGCTCGGCCTGCGGGCTGTCGGCGACGAAGCCGAGCATCCACTTGTGCACGTTCTCCAGGCTCGCATAACCGCCCTGCGCGAAGGCGCGCAGCAGGTTGAGCGTGGCGGCCGACTGGCGATACGCCATGCGCTGGCGCGCCGGATCCGGCACGCGCGACACTTCGTCGAACTCGATGCCGTTGATGATGTCGCCGCGATAGGACGGCAGCGTCACGCCGCCCTGCGTCTCGCTGTCGGACGAGCGCGGCTTGGCGAACTGGCCGGCGATGCGGCCGACCTTCACGACCGGCTTGGACCCGGCGAAGGTGAGAACGACTGCCATCTGCAGGAAGACGCGGAAGAAGTCGCGGATGTTGTCCGCGCCATGCTCGGCGAAGCTTTCGGCGCAGTCGCCGCCCTGCAAAAGGAAGCCTTCGCCATTGGCGACGGTCGCGAGCTGCTTCTTGAGCTTGCGTGCTTCGCCGGCAAAGACGAGCGGCGGATAGGAGGCGATCTGGCGCTCGGTATCGGCCAGTGCTTCGAGATCCGGATAGGCCGGCACCTGCTGGATCGGCTTCGACCTCCAGGAATTCGGCTGCCACTTCGTCATGTCTACACCCGTCAACATAGTGTTCGGGCCTTTGCCGCGCCCGTTTCGGAACGCGGCTCTATACCCCATGGTAAACGCCCATTCTACCCCGCTTTTGCCCGCGCGGCGAGCGCGGCCTCGATCAGCGCGGCATTGTGCGCCTCGAGCGCAACTGAGCGTGGGTAGATCGGAGCGTGGCGATCGTCGTGGATCGGCGTGTCGAACCCTTCCGTCTCGTCCAGGAACCGATGCAGCCCCTCCTCGCCATGTTCGAGCAGGAAGCCGAGCAGGACCGCGTCGAGATAGGAGCGCAGGATCGCGGGCGGTTTGCGATGCGGAGGCAAGGTCGCATCCGCGACGTAAAGCCAGACCGGGCAGTCCGCAGGCAGCACGCGGTCGACGATCAGGTGGCCTGGATCGACGGCTACACGGCTGTATCGCGCTTCCCGCGCATCCACCGCCGCAAGGTTCTCGGCCCGGTCAATGACGAGGAGCCCGTCGCACGTGGCGGTCTCATCCCGCCGAACGCTTAGAAGCGCGGCAGGAAAGCCCGGCATGTCCGGCCGTGGCCTCCAGTGCCTCAGCCAGCCTTTCAGGCGCGCAGGGATCGCATCGACGATGTCGGTCCGATGCGTCGCGCGGCAAACGAGCGACCCATAGCCGAAATAGGCGACGAGCCCCTCAGCCAACCCCGTTGACTTTGACGTGAACGTCAATGTTAGCCTCACTTCAATATGACGGGCGGAGGTTGTTCATGGGTTCTGCTGCGCGGTCAATCGGGGGAAACGATGCCGGCCTTCCGCAAAAAGGCCAAGCGCGGGCGAGGTCATCCGCTTCGAAGCCGAAGACGGCTTTCCGCTGACCGGCACTCTGTTTCGCGGCGCAGGATCGGGTCCGGCCGTGCTCATCTCGTCTGCGGCCGCGGTGCCGCAAAGCCTCTATGCCGGCTTCGCACAGTTCCTCGTCGAACGTGGCGCGGCGGCGGCGTTCACCTACGATTATCGCGGCATGTCCGCTTCCCAGGCACCGCGCGGCTGGCGCGCGCGCATCAACATGAAGGATTGGGGCGCGCTCGACATGCCCGCCGCCGCCCGCCGGATGCAGATGGAGGCGCCGGACCGCCCTCTTGCCGGCCTCGGACAGTCCTATGGCGGCCAGGCGCTGGGCCTGAGCGGCGCGTCGCAGCTCTTCGAGCGCTACGCGATGGTCGCCTCCATGTCGGGCTATCATCGGCTGCTCGACGATCGCATGGTCTGGCCGAAGATGAACATGATCGGCCTGCCGGTCACGCTGATGTTCGGCCGGATGCCGAGCTGGACCGGTATCGGCGAGACGCTTCCCGGCAGCGTGTTCCTGGACTGGGCGCGCTGGTGCCGGACGCCGGACTACTTCTTCTCCGATCCCGCCGTCCCCGAAACGCGCCGCTTCGCAGAGGTGAAGACGCCGATCCTCGCGATCGGCATCACGGACGACACCTGGGGTACGCCGCAGGCGATCCGGGCGCTGACGCAGTACTATACCGCCGCACCTATCGAGGAGCGCTGGATCGGGCCGGCCGACGCCGGCAACGTGCCGATCGGCCATCTCGGCTATTTCCGCAGCCGCTTCCGCGAAACGCTGTGGCCGCCGCTCGCCGACTGGCTCCTGACGGGCGCGCCGATGGCGATCGGGAGCGCCGAGCCACCCGTCAGGCGACGCGCGCGCCGCCCTTGAGCCGGTAGGATGGCTGGTAGATCGTCACGAGCTCTTCCGCCGCCGTAGGATGGATCGCCATGGTGCGGTCGAAATCGTTCTTGGTGAGCCCCGCCTTCACGGCGACGCCCAGGAGCTGCGCCATCTCGCCGGCATCCGGCCCGAGGATGTGAGCGCCCACGACCTTCTTCGTTGCCGCATCGACCACGAGCTTCATGAGCATCCGCTCCTGTCGACCCGATAGCGTATGGCGCATCGGGCGGAACTCGGCGCGATAGATCTCGACCTCGTCGAACTTCTCGCCGGCCTCTTCCTCCGTCAGCCCCACCGTGCCGATCTCCGGCTGCGAGAACACCGCCGTGGCGATGACGTCATGGTCCGGTGAGACAGGATTGTCGTGGAAGACGGTCTGCACGAAGCACATGGCCTCGTGGATCGCCACCGGCGTCAGCTGCACGCGGTTGGTGACGTCGCCGATGGCATAGATGTTGTCGACATTGGTCCGCGAATAATCGTCGACGATGATCTCGTCGATCTTGCCGGTTTGCACCCCGGCCTTGTCGAGCCCCAGCCCTTCGGTATTCGGCGTGCGGCCGATCGCAAGCATCACCTGGTCGACGGTCAGCGTGCTGTCGTCGGACAGATGCGCATCCAGACGGCCGTCCTCGCGCTTCACGATCTCCTTGAAGATCGTGCCGCAAAGGATTCGAATGCCTTTGGCTTCCATGGTCTTGTGCAGCATCGTGCGCAGGTCCTGGTCGAAACGGCCGAGGATTTCCTTGCCGCGATAGACCAGCGTCGTCTCGACCCCGAGGCCGTGGAAGATGTTGGCGAACTCGACACCGATATAGCCGCCGCCGGCAATCACGATCGCCTTCGGAAGCGTGTCGAGATGGAAGGCCTCGTTGGAGGTGATGCAGTGCTCATGCCCCGGCAGCGCGGCATGGGGGTTCGGCCGTCCCCCGGTAGCGATCAGGATATGACGCGCCGTCACCGTGCGGTTCTCATTGACGATGCGGACCGTGTGGCGATCCTCGAGCACCGCGCGCGAAGCGATGATGTCGGCCCCTGCCCGCTCGAGCCCGCCGCGATAGAGACCTTCGAGCCGCGCGATCTCGCGGTCCTTGTTGGCGATCAGCGTCGGCCAGTCGAAGCTGCTCTCGCCCACCGTCCAGCCATAGCCGGCCGCATCCTCGAAATGCTCTGGAAACTGCGAGGCGTAGACGAGGAGCTTCTTGGGCACGCAGCCGCGGATGACGCAGGTGCCGCCGAAGCGGAACTCCTCGGCGATCGCGACCTTCTTGCCCATGCCGGCGACAAGCCGCCCTGCCCGCACGCCGCCCGAACCTCCGCCGATCACGAAGAGGTCGTAGTCGAATTCGCTCATGCGTCTGCTCCGGTTTGGACGTGCGGCTTGGTGTTAGGCGGGCGCTGGACAAAAGAAAAGCCCGGCCGAAGCCGGGCTTGTCGTCGCGTCGATCACAACGGGTGTTACTGCTGCTGCGCGGCCTCGGGCGCCGGCGCACGGTCGCCGACCTTTGCCTGCAGTTGGGTGGCGACCTGCTGGGCGAGATCGCGGGCAATGCCGTTCTGCCAGATATTGGCCGCCCGCACGACTTCCGCCGACACCGCGGGACCGCTCTGGAGCAGCTTCTGGCCGGCCGGCGACGCATAGAATTCGGCGATCGCCTGCAGCTCTTCCTGCGAGAAGTTGCGGGCATAGGCGAGAGCCGCCTCGCGCTCGAGGTCCGCGCGGCGCGCGGCCAGCGCGATCGCCTGCTCGTTGATCGTCTCGTTGATGACGTCTTCGAGGTTCGGGTCCTTGCGCAGGAGCTCGTCGCGCAGCGACAGGGCCGCACCCGGCAGGATGTCGTCGAACTGCGCCGTCGCACGGATCGCCGTCAGCGCGGCACGTGCTGCAGTGAGATGCTCGGCCGAAACCTCCTGCGCATGGGCGGGCGCGGATGCCAGCGTGATCGAAAACGCGACACCTGCCGCAGCCAGTCGTAGCCCCTTGGTCAAGCTCATGATCGTCCTCACGTGAAAATTATCGTCTGGCTTCGAGCGTCTTCGTCCCGCCGGGATCGGCGACGATCACACGCTCGGCCATGCCGAGAAACAGCCCATGCTCCACGACCCCCGGTATCGCGTGCAACGCATGCGAGAGCCTGTCTGGATCGCGAATGAGGCCAAATGATGCATCGAGAATGAGGTGTCCACCATCGGTCACGAACGCCTCGTCACCCTTCATCCGGATCGAAATAGGTCCGTGGAGACCGAGCACCGAGGCGGCCTTTCCGATGGCGCGCTCGGTGGCTTTCAGGCCGAACCGGTTGACCTCGATCGGCAGCGGGAAGCGTCCGAGATTGTCGACGAGCTTAGAGGCGTCGGCGATCACGATCATCCGCGCCGAAGCCGCTGCCACGATCTTCTCGCGCAAGAGCGCGCCGCCCCCGCCCTTGACGAGGTTCAGCGCCGGATCGACCTCGTCCGCCCCGTCGATGGTGAGGTCGAGCTCCGGCATCGAATCCAGATCGGTCAGCGCCACGCCGAGTTCGGTGCAGAGCGCCGCCGTGCGCTCCGACGTCGGAACGCCGATGACCTTCAGCCCGCCGGCCACCCGCTCGGCGAGCAGCCGCACGAACTCCTCGGCCGTCGAGCCGGTGCCGATGCCAAGCCGCATGCCGTCCTCGACATGGGCGAGAGCTGCGCGCGCAGCCTCGATCTTGAGTGTTCTTGCATCCATCGTCTTGGCGCCGGAATCCGGTTGAAAGGCGTTCGCTCGTACCCTCATTCGGCAGCGTCCGTCAAACCGGCGGCTCAACAACCCGCTGCCGATCGCCTATGAGAAGCGAACCTCAGGAGAACCCATGCAGCCTCCGATTCTCGTTTTCGATCTCGACGGCACGCTCGTCGACACGGCGCCCGACCTCGTCGATGCGCTGAACCATGCGCTCGGGACGGCGAAGCTTCCGGCGGCAGACCCGCTCGGCATGCGCATCCATGCCGGTCGCGGCGGGCGCGTGATGATCGAGCAGGCCTTCCAGGCGCAGGGCCGTGCGCCAGCCGATGGCGAAATGGAAACCCTGCTGGAGACCTTCCTGTCGTATTATACGAAGACCATTCCCGGCCGCTCGCAGCCCTACCCTGGCGCGCTCGACGTCCTCGACCGGTTTGCCGCCGAAGGCTTCATCTTCGCTGTCTGTACGAACAAGTTCGAGACGCTGGCCAAGGCGCTGATCGGCGCCCTTGATCTTGACCATCGCTTCGCCGCCATCTGCGGTGCCGACACCTTCGCCTTCCGCAAGCCCGACCCGCGCCATCTGACCGAGACGATCCGGCTCGCCGGTGGCAGCCCGGACCGAGCGATCATGATCGGCGATTCGCACACGGACATCGCCACCGCCAAGGCGGCTGGCATCCCCGTGATCGCCGTCGATTTCGGCTACACCGACCGCCACGTCCGCGAGTTCGAGCCGAGCCGCGTCATCTCTCATTTCGACGAGATCACGCTTGCCATGGTCGAGGATCTGCTGGCTGGCGCAGCGTCGTGAGGGATCGCGCCGGGCGCGCTTGACTTGCGCTTGGCACCCCCCTTATATCGCCCCGCTCCGGGACGCGTTCCCGGCACGGGCGCGTAGCTCAGCGGGAGAGCATTCGCTTCACACGCGAAGGGTCACAGGTTCAATCCCTGTCGCGCCCACCATTCCAATCCGCAGACGATGATAGACGGGCCTGCTTCGGCAGGATGTTTCGCCGTTGCCGAAACGAAAAAGGCGCGCGGCCAGGCCACGCGCCTCACGCTGGCGACGACTGGTCCGTCAGCTCGACGGTGCGCGCACCGAGGCGATCCGTTCGATCGCAGTCAAAAGCCGTGCGTCACGGCCATAGACGTCGTTGTAGTACACGATGTCTGCGCCGTCCTCAGGCCAAGCCGTGAAGTAGGTCAGGAAGACCGGAACGTTCACATCGAGGTTCTGGCGCGAGTGAGGGCCGTCGAGGCGGCGCGAGACATCCTGACGATCCCAGCCGAGTACGGCTGCCGCCATGGCGCGCGGGTCCTCCAGCCGCACGCAGCCATTGCTGATCGCGCGGTTCTCGCGGGCGAACAGCTCGCGATCCGGCGTGTCGTGCATGTAGATCGCGTGCTTGTTGGGGAACATGATCTTCAGTTCGCCCAGCGCGTTGCGCGGACCCGGCAGCTGGCGGACGTTGAACGGGATGTTCGAGCCATACTGGTACCAGTTGATCGAGGTCGACGGAATGCGCCGGCCATTGCCGTCCGTCACCTCGTAGCCGCCGCGATCGAAATAGCTCGGGTCGCGCTGCAAGCGCGGCAGATAGGTGTTCACCAGGATCGAGCGCGGCATGCCCCAATAGGGATGGAACTCGACATAGGAGACCTTGTCGTTGAAGACGTAGGTCTGCGTTTCCGTCTTGCCGTAGATCGCGCGCATCGTCAGGGCCTTGCGGCCGCCTTCGAAGTAGGACGCCATGAAGGACGGCGTGTTGAGGAGGACGTAGCGATCCGGCAGTTCCGACGGCAGCCAGCGCAGCTGCTCCAGCGCCAGTTCCACCTTGGCGATGCGCGCGCCCTTCGATTCGCCGGCGATCGCCGAGACCGTGCGCGGCCCGATGATACCGTCGGCCTGAAGCCCGCGCGAGGCCTGTGCTGCCTTGACGACGGGTACGAGTTCGTTGGTGTAGACGGTCGCGCCGCGATTGAGCGCGAGCAGCCCGCCATGCTCGGCAAGGAACGCCTGGTCGGCCTCCCGCTCGATCAGCTGCAGGATCTTGGCAAACTCGCCATTCTCCTGGCCGGGACGGATAAAAGTCCCGTCCGCTACGATGATCGCGTTTTCCTCGCTCGCGCGAAGCTCCGAAAGCTCGGCGCGAAGATGGCGATACTGCGCGTTTTGCGGATGCAGAGCGTCGAGCCAGCCGCGGGCGTCTTCGGACGCAGCGAGATCGTTCAGAGCCGTGGCGAAATCGATGTCCTTGTCCGGAAAATCATAATAGCCGGAGATGCGGTTCGGATCGATGCGCCCTGAGCCGACATCGCTGGCATAGCGCAGGACGCGCGCCGACAGCTCCATCTCGAAACGCGCAAGCTGTTCCGGCGACATCGCCGACGAAAGCGGCACCGATACCCGGTAATCCAGCGGGTTGAGCGCATGGCTTGCCGCATCGCCGAGGACCCGCATCGCCTCACGCGCATTGGCGCCGGGCTTGCCGTCCTCGATCCAGATGAAGTCCGGCTTCTCAGCGTAATGCGCGACGATCGCATCCGCGATCACCTTTTCGGTCATGAGTTCGAAGCTTGCGAGGGCTTCCAGCGTTTCCGGCTGCAGGCGCGAACGGGCGTCCGCCAGTGCCTTCTCGGCCGCGCGCGCCTCGTCCTCGGCGAAGGCCTCGTCGACGCTGCCACGCACCGCCGCGGCCGGCTCATCGACCGCAGCGTCGACCGGCTGCCCGTTGGCGCCAGGCAGGATGATGCTCGTCGATGCCCGCACACCGCTTGCCGATACGAGCGTGAACGGTGCGACCCGCGAACTTGCCGTCACGATGGATCTGTCGGGACCTGCCGAGGCCTGATCCTGCGACGCCTTGCCAAACGCGACCGCCAGGCCCCTGAAGTCGACGCGTACCAAGGGATCGGCGCGGTAATCATTGTAGCTCGGACCGCTGATCCGGGGCGCCTGCGTGCGCTGCGTACGCTGCTGCGGCGCTTGCTGCTGCACCTCGCGCTGTGGGATCGGCTCGCGATATTCGCGGATGCGATTGCCGCCGAAGAGGCGCTCCAGAAGGTTCTGCGCCGATGCGTCCGGCACGCCGACGAGCATGAAAGCGGCCAGCGCGGAGGCCGAGACCTTCAACACGCGGCTTTTCGAAATGATCCCCATGCAGTCCACCCAAGCTGTTGCGGAAGAAGCCTTCCGCATTGAAATTGCATCAGGCAAGCCATCGCGCTCCCCTTCCGGAAATCCGCGACACGACCGCCGACGCCTGCCCTGTGCTTATTGTTTTGCGGCAGCATAGCGATTCACGACCGATCCGGTAAGGTCGCGCCCGGCCAGCGGGAACAATTCGCCGTCATCGCGGCATATATGACACGACTGCCGCAGCGGCCTTGAGGGAGATGCAGGATGAAGAAGGGCTACAAGCAGCTCGTCGAGGAAGCCAACGCCGTCGTCGAGACGGTCAGCCCTGCGGAGGCCGCCCGCCGCGCAAGCGAAGCCGACGCCGTGCTCGTCGACCTGCGCGATCCACGCGAACTGGAGCGCGAGGGCCGCATCCCGGACACCTTCCACGCTCCGCGCGGCATGCTGGAATTCTGGATCGATCCGGAAAGCCCCTATCACAAGGACATCTTCGCCTCGGGCCGCCATCTGGTCTTCTTCTGCGGCGGCGGCTGGCGCTCGGCGCTGGCGGCAAAGACCGCGCAGGAGATGGGCCTCGACAATGTGAGCCATATCGAGGGCGGTTTCGGCGCGTGGCGAAAGGAAGGCCTGCCCGTCGAAGGCGGCAAGAAGGACTAGCCGCGCGTCAGGCCCTTTTCCGCAAGCTCGGCGAGATAGGCCTGCCAGCGCTCGTCCTGCGTCGCGGTCAGATCACGCAGATAGGACCAGGTGTAGATGCCGCTGTCGTGCCGGTCGTCGAACACGATGCGCACCGCATAATTGCCGACCGGATGAACCGCGGCGATCGCGACATTGCGCTTGCCGCCAACCGTGACACGCTGGTCCGGCGAATGGCCCTGCACCTCGGCAGACGGCGACAGTACACGCAAAAGCTCGGCGCCGAACGACCCCGAGGCATCCGCAAAGGTCACGGTCAGCGTCCGCCGGTCCTTCGAAACGCGCAATTCGGTCGGTGGCGTCATGGCTGGCCTTTAGGTCGGGTTGAATTCACCGGCTCGATAATCGACATTATGGGGAATGGCAAAGCTGGATGCGATGACCGATTTCTCCTCGATGATCGACCCGTTCGGACGCTCGATCGACTATCTGCGCGTGTCGGTCACGGATCGCTGCGACTTCCGCTGCACCTATTGCATGGCGGAAGACATGACGTTCCTGCCCAAGCGCGACCTCCTCAGCCTCGAGGAGCTCGAGCGGCTCTGCACCGTCTTCATCGAAAAGGGCGTGCGCAAACTGCGCCTGACCGGCGGCGAGCCGCTCGTGCGCAAGAACATCATGCATCTCGTGCGCCAGCTCTCGCGCCACATCGACAGCGGCGCCCTGCAGGAGCTGACGCTGACGACCAACGGTTCGCAGCTGGCGCGCCACGCAGCCGAGCTCGCCGAATGCGGCGTGCGCCGCATCAACGTATCGGTCGATACGCTCGACCCCGACAAGTTCCGTCAGATCACGCGCTGGGGCGATCTTTCGAAGGTGCTGGCCGGCATCGACGCGGCCCAGGCGGCCGGCCTCAAGGTGAAGCTCAACGCCGTGGCGCTCAAGGGCTTCAACGACGCCGAACTGCCGGAGATGCTGCGCTGGGCGCACGCGCGCGACATGGACCTGACGGTGATCGAGACCATGCCGATGGGCGAGATCGACGCCGACCGGACCGACCAGTATCTGCCGCTCTCGAAGCTGCGCGCCGATCTCGAACGCCAGTTCACGCTCGCCGACATCCCCTACAAGACGGGCGGACCGGCGCGGTACGTCGAGGTCAAGGAGACCGGCGGCCGGCTCGGATTCATCACGCCGATGACCCACAATTTCTGCGAGAGCTGCAACCGCGTGCGCCTCACCTGCACCGGCACGCTCTACATGTGCCTCGGCCAGGAAGATGCAGCCGACCTGCGCGCGCCGCTGCGCGCCTCGGAAGGCAACGCGCTTCTCTCGCAGGCGATCGACGAAGCGATCGGCCGCAAGCCCAAGGGCCACGACTTCGTGATCGACCGCCGCACCTCGCGGCCCGCCGTTTCGCGGCACATGAGCGTCACCGGCGGCTGATCGCGACGCCGCTGGCCTCATCGAACGCGCCGCCTGCGGGTTGCATGCCGGGTCGCTCCGGCCTATGCGACGGTCTGTCTTCTCCAGACCCCCGGAAGCGTCTTGCCCCTTTCTCCCAACATGCGCGGCGCGCTGTTCATGTCCGTCTCCATGGCGGGCTTCACGATCAACGACGCGCTGACCAAGGCGCTGATCGACGACATGAACATCGGCCAGCTGATGCTGGTGCGCGGCCTCTTTGCCATCGTTCTGATGGCGCTTGTGACCTGGTGGAGCGGCGGGTTCTCGTCCTTCCGTCACATGCGCAACCCGGTCATCGCCGCCCGCACGGTCTGCGAGGCGTTAGCCACCATCTGTTTCATCAGCGCGCTGCGCTTCCTCCCGCTTGCAACCGTGACGGCAATCCTGCAGGCGCTGCCGCTGGTCGTCACCATGGGGGCCGCCCTGTTCTTCGCCGAGCCCGTCGGCTGGCGGCGCTGGGCGGCGATCCTGCTCGGATTTGCCGGCGTGCTCGTCATCATCCGGCCGGGCTTCGACGGCTTCAGCGCCTACGCCTTCCTGGCGCTCGGCGCGGTGTTCTTCTCGGGCGTGCGCGACCTCCTGACCCGCCGCCTGCCGGACCACATCGCGTCCAGCGCCGTTTCGCTCGCGACAGCCATCACGGTCACCATCACCGGCGCAATCCTCGTCGTGCCGATGGGCGGATGGGAACCGGTGACAGCCGGCAATGTCGGGCTGCTGGCGCTCGCCGCCGTGCTGCTTCTCTTCGGCTACCAGTTCATCATCCTCGCCATGCGCGTCGGCGAGATTTCCGCCATCGCACCCTTCCGCTACACGGCGCTTCTCTGGTCCATCTCGCTCGGCATCCTGCTCTTCGGCGAGTATCCCGACACGCTCACGATCGTCGGATCGCTGATCGTCGTGGCGTCGGGCCTCTACACGCTCTATCGCGAGCAGCTTCGCTCGCGCGAGAAACCGGCGGCGACGAGCACCTCGCCCTCCATGGCACCGGACGGGCTCTGAGATCATGACCCTCGACCGCACCACACCGCCGCACATCATCACGCTGGTTCTGGCGGCAGCCGTGGCGGCGCTTGCGATGAACGTCTTCCTGCCCTCGCTGCCGGGAATGGCGCGCGAATTCGGCTCCGACTACCGGGTCGCGCAATTGGCAGTGTCGCTCTATCTGGCCGCGACCGCCGTGCTGCAGCTCGTCATCGGCCCGGCGTCTGACCGCTACGGCAGACGGCCCGTTCTGCTCTTCTGCATGGCCGTCTTCTGCGTCGCGACGGTCGCCTGCATGGTCGCCCCGACGATCGAGCTTCTGCTCGCCTTCCGCGTGATCCAGGCGGCCGGCGCCGCCGGCATCGTGCTCAGCCGTGCTGTCGTGCGCGACATGGTCGGCGCCGACGAGGCGGCGAGCCGCATCGGCTACGTCACCATGGGCATGGCGATCGCGCCGATGATCGGCCCGGCGATCGGCGGCGTGATGGACGAGCTCTATGGCTGGCGCTCCACCTTCGCGCTGACTCTCGGGCTCGGCGTCATCGCCTTCGCCGCGATCTATTTCGACCTCGGCGAAACCAACCGGAACCGCTCCTCGTCCATGTCGGCGCAGATGCGTGGCTATCCGGAGCTCGCACGCTCGCGCCGCTTCTGGGGCTATGCCGCGACCGCGGCGTTCACGTCGGGCACCTTCTTCGCGTTTCTCGGTGGCGCACCCTTCGTGGCGACCACCATTCTCGGCATGCGCCCGTCGGAATACGGCCTCTGGTTCGCAATCGTGTCGGCCGGCTATGTCATCGGCAATTTCGTTTCGGGCCGATTTGCGAGCCGTTACGGCATCAACACGATGATGATCTCGGGCAATGTCGTCTCGATGATCGGCGTCGCCGGCGGCACGATCCTCTTTGCGACCGGCTACGTGAACCCCGCATCGCTCTTCGTGCCCGTCGCGCTCGTCGGCGTCGGAAATGGCATGACGTTGCCATCCGCACTCTCCGGCCTCGTCAGCATCCGCCCGCATCTGGCAGGCTCCGCCTCTGGTCTCGGCGGCATGTTGCAGATCGGCGGCGGAGCGCTTTTGTCGGTGCTCGCGGCCGCGCTGCTTACGCAGGAAAGCGGCGGCCTGCCGCTGCTGCTCGTCATGCTGGCCTCGTCCGTCGCGGCCCTCATCGCCTCGCTCTACGTTCTGCGCATCGCGCGGATGGCCGGAGACTGAGCGATGAACGCGCTGCCCCGCGGCGTCATCCTGGCCGGTGGCCTCTCGCGGCGCATGGGCGGCGGCGACAAGACGCTGGCAATGCTCGGCGACCGTACGATCCTGCAGCGGATCGCCGACCGGCTGGCGCTGCAGGTGGAAAAGGTCGCGCTATCGGCCAATGGTGACCCCAAGCGATTTGCCGGTTTCAACGGAACGATCATCGCCGACGTCGGACCGGCCGGCGAAGGCCCTTTGGCCGGAATCCTCGCGGCCATGCGAGTGGGCACTGCCGAAGGCTATGCGAACATCGTCACGGTGCCGGGCGACGCGCCTTTTCTTCCGCTCGACCTCGTCACTACGCTCCAGGCGGCGCAGGCCCTGCCCGAGATGATCGTGATCGCGTCGTCCGGCGGCAAGCTGCACCCGGTCGCCGCTCTGTGGCCGACTTCGCTTGCCGACGAACTCGAAGCCTTTCTCCAGACCGAGGATCGCCGCGTCCGCAATTTCGTCAAGGCACGTACCTTCGCGGTCGCCGAGTTCGAAGTCGATCCGGTCGATCCGTTTTTCAACGTCAACACGCCGGCCGATCTTGAGGAGGCCGAGCGCATGCTGACCGAGGGCCGCGCATGAAGGCGATCGGCATCGCCGGCTGGAAGAATTCGGGCAAGACCACGCTTGTCGCGGCGCTCGTCACCGAATTTGCCGCCCGCGGCTTACGCGTCGGGACTATCAAGCACGCGCACCACGCCTTCGACATCGACCACCCCGGCACCGACTCCTTCCGACATCGTCAGGCAGGCGCGGCAAAGGTCACCATCGTGTCCGACCGCCGCGTTGCCACCATCGAGGAACTCGGAGAGCACGAGCCGCCGTCGCTCGATGCGCTTCTGGCCGGGATGGCCGACTGCGATGTCGTCCTGATCGAGGGTTACAAGACCGGCGATCACCCCAAGATCGAGACGCGCCGGGTCGAGGCGCGCGACCGTCAGCCGCTCGTTTCGACGATGCCGAACGTGATCGCGGTCGCCGCCGATCATCCGGCAGATGCCGGGCACGTACCGGTTTTCGCGCTCGACGACACGGCGACGATCGCCGATTTCATCCTTCAGGCGCTGGCTATTGCGCTCAAGCCGTCCACTTCGGGTTGAATGACGCCCGCGCATCGGCATGATGTGCGGCACTGGATGACCAAGGCAATGAAGCGCTTCCGGCAGGACGGAAGCGGGCGACGGGAGAAGATCATGGCGAAGGTAGCGTTTCTCGGTCTGGGCGTGATGGGGTACCCGATGGCGGCCCATCTCAAGAACCGGGGCGGCCACGAGGTGACGGTCTACAACCGCACCGTGGCGAAGGCCGAGAGATGGGCAAAGGAGCATGGCGGTTCCTTCAAGCCGACGCCAGCCGAGGCCGCAAGCGGACAGGATTTCGTCTTCGCCTGCGTCGGCAATGACGAGGATCTGCGCGCCGTGACGACCGGCTTCGACGGAGCCTTCAAGGCGATGAAGTCGGGTTCCGTCTTCATCGACAACACGACCGCCTCCGCCGACATCGCCCGCGAGCTTTCGGCGGACGCCGGCAAGCGCGGCGTGGGCTTCATCGACGCGCCCGTATCGGGCGGCCAGGCGGGTGCGGAGAACGGCCAGCTCACCGTCATGTGCGGCGGCGACCAGGCGACGTTCGACAAGGCGCGTCCCGTCATCGAGAGCTACGCGAAGATGGTCGGCCTCATGGGTCCCGTCGGCGCCGGACAGCTTACCAAGATGATCAACCAGATCTGCATCGCCGGCCTCGTCCAGGGCCTCGCGGAAGGCCTGCATTTCGGCAGGAAGGCGGGGCTCGACATCGAGAAGGTCGTCGAGGTCATCTCCAAGGGCGCAGCCGGCTCCTGGCAGATGGAGAACCGCCACAAGACCATGAATGCCGGCAAGTATGATTTCGGATTCGCAGTCGACTGGATGCGCAAGGACCTTGGCATCTGCCTGCAGGAGGCCGACAACAATGGCGCCCGCCTGCCGGTGGTGGCGCTGGTCGACCAGTTCTACAAGGAAATCCAGCAGATGGGCGGAAGCCGCTGGGATACGTCCTCGCTGCTTGCGCGCCTGGAGCGCTAAGCACCCTTGCCTTCTCCCCCCTGGGGAGAAGGTGGCCCGAAGGGCCGGATGAGGGGCAGCGCAAAGCTTGGAAGGCTGGCTCGGCCCCTCAACTGCCTGACGGCATCCTCTCCCCGTAAAAGGAGTGAGGGGGGCTAATCGCTAACCGTCCTCATCCTGAGGCGCTCGGCATAGCCGAGCCTCGAAGGACGCACTCACACCTACCCTGCCCGCTCGGCAGCGCTTTCCTTGTCGAGGATCAGATAGTCGAGTGGCAGCTGCGTCGTGTACTTGATCTGCTCCATCGCGAAGGCGGACGACACGTCGCGGATCTCGATCTTGGCGATCAGGCGCTTGTAGAAGGCGTCATAGGCGGCGATGTCGGGCACGACCACGCGCAGGAGATAATCGACGTCGCCGCTCATGCGGTAGAACTCGACCACCTCGGGAAACTCCTGGATCACCTCCGAGAAGCGCTTCAGCCATTCCAGGCTGTGCGAATTCGTCCGGATCGAAACGAACACCGTCACCCGGGTGTTGATCTTGACCGGATCGAGCAGCGCGACGCGGCGCTTGATGACGCCTTCTTCCTCGAGCTTCTGGATGCGCCGCCAGCACGGTGTCGTCGAAAGCCCCACCTTCTTGGCGACGTCAGCGACCGCCAGAGTGGAATCTTCCTGCAGCAATCGCAGGATCTTGCGGTCGAGACGGTCCATCAGCACGGGCCTCATTGGAATTGTGTTCTCTTTTGCCACGCAACAAAAGGGACAACAAGAAAGCCTGCCGCGTCATTGCCAAGGTTTGGAGAAGGAATGCCTAAGCATCTGCTTGAAGACGCGACCGGATTTCTGCCCGCAACCACGGGACGAGGTCTGCATCGAACCATGGATTGCGCTTGAGCCAGGCCGAGTTGCGCCACGAAGGGTGCGGCAGCGGTACGACCAGCGGTGTCACCGGTCGCGCGATGTAGTCCCGCCAGCGCTCGACCGTCGCCGACAGGCTCGGCAGCCCCTCCCCCGCCAGATGCCATTTCTGCGCGTAAAGCCCGATCGCCAGCACGATCTCGATTTGTGGCATCAGCGCCATCAACCCCTCGCGCCACGTCGGCGCGCATTCGCGCCGCGGCGGCAGGTCGCTGCCGTGCCGGTCGAGACCGGGAAAGCAGAAGCCCATCGGCGCGATCGCGAACTTCTGCGAGTCGTAGAACTCCTCCGGCGTGACCCCGAGCCACGTCCGCAGCCGGTCGCCGGAGGGGTCTGTAAACGGTCGTCCGCTCGCATGCACCCGTGTGCCCGGCGCCTGCCCGGCGATCAGGATGCGTGCCGACGACGACGGCACGACGACTGGCCGCGGCTCGTGCGGCAAGGGCCGGCCGACCGGGCTCGTCACGCAGATGCGGCAGGCGCGGATCGACTGCGCATAGGCCGCCAGCGGCGCGTCGAGCCTCTCCTCGTCAGGCCTTGGCACTGGGTCTCGACGATACCGTCTGGTACCAGCGATGAAGGTTCTGAAGCTCCGCAGGCGCCTCGATTTTCGCGGGCTTCATGAACTCGAAGGCGATCATGCCGGTAATGTCGGCGACCGAATAACGGTCGCCCGCGACGAACTCGTGGTCGGCGAGATGCGTATCGAGAACGCGCATGAAGTCGAGCGCCTTCGGCCGGTTCGCCTCGCCCCATTCGGCGACTTGCGGCACCTCCCATTCCTTCATCGCGGGATGCGTGTGCCGGAAGGCGGCTGCGACCGTGCCCATGTAGTGAAGCTCCAGCCGGCGCTGCCACATCTCGACGATCGCCTTCTCCAGCGCATTCGTGCCGAACAGCGCGGGCTCGGGATGCGTCTCTTCGAAGTAGCGGCAGATCGCGATGGATTCGGCCAGCACCGTCCCGTCGTCGAGAACGAGCACCGGCAGGCGCTGCAGCGGGTTCAGGCGCGTGATCTCGTCGGAGCGGTGCCCGAGCGCGCCCATGTCGACCGGCACCATCGGCACCTCGATGCCCTTTTCGGCAAGGAACACGCGCACGCGGCGCGGATTGGGCGCGCGGCCACCGTCATAAAGCTTCATCTGGTCTCTCTCCCTTGGTCCTTCCGGCCGCCAGCATTGCGGCAGGCGCATGGCGGGAAGGGTCTCTTAATCATTCGACCGTAGGTTTTGGTTAAGCAATCGTACTCCTGACCAGATAGCCAATGGCGCCGGAACCTTCCACAATCGCCGACAAGAATATCGTCGACCGCTCCCGGCCCAACCGCAATACGGAGGTCGCGCGCGCGGTGCGTCGCGAGCGCGATCGGCTGTCGCAGCGCGCTGGCAATCCCGCATTCGACCGCGAGATGCTGAAGCTGCATGCGCGGGCCACCATCAACACCGCCGTCGCGATCCCGCTCCTCGTCCTCGTCATCGTGCTGGCGGGCCTTGCCGCTGGCGCCGGTTCGGAGATGCTCGTCTGGGCGCTGATCACCGTCTCATGCTATTGCGGGCTTGCCGTCGTCGCGCGCTGGGCCGACCGCGCGAGGCTGACCGACGCCGATGCGCGGCGCGTGCGCGGCATTTTTCTTGCTGCCCATGCCTTCAGCGGGCTTGGCTGGGCCTATCTCGCCGCGATCGACTGCGAGGCCTGCGGCGTTTCGGAATTCGGCGTGCTCAAGGCCGTGGTGCTGCTGCTGGCCATCGCCGCCACCGCGATCATCAGCTCGGCGCTTCGGGGCGCGCTGCTCTCCACCTTCCTGCTGCCGGTCGCAACCTACGCCTATGCCGGCGCGCCGGACATGCAGCCGGTCGAGATGGTGATGATGGGCCTCCTCATCGTCTCGCTGCCGTTCTTCGGCTATGTCGCCGAGCATCTGCATCGCTCGGCCGTGATGCTGCTCTCGTTTCGCTCGGAAAAGGATGGGCTGATCGGCGAACTTGAAACCGCAAAAGCCTTGTCGGACGAAGCGCGCCGCCGCGCCGAGGAAGCCAACCTCGCCAAGTCGCGTTTTCTCGCCACCATGAGCCATGAGCTGCGCACGCCGCTCAACGCCATTCTCGGCTTCTCGGAAGTCATGGCGAACGAAGTGCTTGGCGCGATGCAGAACGACACCTACCGGGAGTATTCGCGCGACATCAACAGCTCCGGCCAGCACCTCCTCCATTTGATCAACGAGATCCTCGACCTCTCGCGCATCGAGGCCGGGCGCTACCAGTTGCACGAGGAGCCGGTGTCGCTCGCCGCCGTCGCGGAGGAATGCTGCCATCTGATGGAGCTGAAGGCGCGCAACAAGGACATCCGCCTTATCCAGGAATACGAGCCGAGCCTGCCGCGCCTCTTTGCCGACGAGCGTGCGCTGCGCCAGATCACGCTCAATCTCCTGTCGAACGCGGTGAAGTTCGCGCCGAGCGGTTCGGAAGTGCGTGTGCGCGTCGGCTGGACGTCGAGCGCCGGGCAGTACCTGTCGGTGCGCGACAAGGGTCCTGGCGTGCCGCCGGAGGAAATCCCGATCGTGCTGTCGGCCTTCGGCCAGGGCTCGATCGCGATCAAGAGTGCAGAACAGGGAACGGGTCTCGGCCTGCCGATCGTGCAGGGGCTGGTAGCCCTTCACGGCGGCGACTTCCAGTTCCACTCCAAGCTGCGCGAGGGCACGGAAGTCATCGCGATCTTCCCGCCTGCCCGCGTGATGGAAGAGCTGCCCGCCTGGCCGACCGCTGTCGCGCGATCGGCCTGAGCCTTCAGCCGAGCGCCACCATGCCGCCATGCATGGCGGCAAGGTTCTTGATGAGCGAGACGGCAATCGCGCCGGCCAGCCCCTCTTCCTCGCCGATGGCGAGATCGTGGACATGCGTGAGCCGCATTACCCGCATGGCGCGGGTCGCACCCGCGACGCCCGGCACCTGCGCCAGAACGCAATGCGCGACGCCGTCTGGATCATGCGCATGGATGATCGCAGCCGCCGCCAGCGAGGCGAGCCCGTCGAGGACGACCGGGATCTTCTCGATCCGCGCCGCAAGGATCGCACCCGCGATGGCCGCGATGTCGCGGCCTCCGAGCGCGCCGAGCACGTGGAAAGCGTCAGCGTCCGTCGTGCCGAACCGGCCGAGCGCTGCCGTCAGCGCCTGCTCGCGACGCTGGTTGAGCCCGGCATTGGGGCTTGCCTCCAGCCAGTCGGCGGCCTGCCCGCCATGCAGAGCCGAGAGGATCGCCGCCGCGGCTACCGAGGCGCCCTCGCCGATCTGGCCGATGGCGATCAGGTCCGACCCGCCGGCAATCGCCTCCATGCCGAACGCCATGGTTGCAGCAGTCCCGCGCTCGTCGAGCGCATCCTCGGTCGTGATGTCGCCACTCGGCACATCGAGCGCGAGGTCGAAGACCTTGAGCCCGATATCGGCCATGCCGCAATACTGGCTGATCGCCGACCCGCCCGCGGCGCAATGCTCGACCAACCTCTGCTCGTGACCCTCCGGATGACGCCCGACGCCCCGCGCCGCAACCCCGTGAGTCGCCGCGAAGACAGCGACGACGGGGCGCGAGACGACCGGCTTCGGCCGTCCGGTCCAGCCGGCGAGCCATTCGACGAGGTCTGCCGCACGACCCAGCGAGACGCCCTGCCCGGTAATGCTGGCGGTACGGGCGGCGACCGTCATGGCCGCCTGGTCGTTGCGCGGCGGCAGCTTGCCGGCGAGTGCGCGGAAATCGTCGAATGGTGCGGGAGAGCTCATCATGGCCTTCAGGGGTTCGTTGCGCCGCGGGATATAGCGCCCCGGCCGTGATGACAATGCCGCGGAGGCTTGCACGCGCGCGCATCTCGCCCCATGTCGTCGTCATGGACGCGACTCCCAGCATCGAATCGCCCTGCGTGCTCATCTGCGTGATGGATGCGCGAACGGGCTTCTGCTTCGGCTGCGGACGTACGCGCGACGAGATCGCGTCCTGGATTTCCTATGCGCCGGAAGACCGCCGCGCGATCATGGACACGCTGCCGACAAGGCTTGCCACGGTCGAGCGCCCGCCTCGCCGCGAAACGCGCCGCCGGCAGATGGAGCGCGAGCGCGGAGGCGGGTCATGAGCGGCCGCTTCTTCTGGGTCCTCATCGCAATCATCGGCGCGGCCCTGCTGGTCCTCGTCGCCACTGACGACAGTGGCTCGGTGGGCGGCCTCGGCAACGACCAGTTCGGCCAGCTCGTCTATTACGGGCTCTGGGTGGCGGTGCTCGGTGCCAGCGTTCTGGGGTCCGGCATAAGGCTCGGCGAAGCGGTGCGCTCGATCGCGATCTGGCTGGTGATCGTGGTGCTGCTGATGGGCGGCTACCAGTATCGCTACGAGCTCCAGGACATTGCGAGCCGCGTCACCGCCGGACTCGTTCCCGGCTCGCCGTTGTCGCTTGGCAGTGACGATGGCCGCGCGGCGGTGATGCTGGACCGCGGCGGCGGCGGGCACTTCTCGGCGCGCGCGACCGTCAACGGTCAGCCCGTGCTCTTCCTCGTCGATACGGGCGCAACGGCAACGGTGCTGAGCGCTGCCAGCGCGCGCAGCGTCGGCATCGACGTCGACCGCCTCGCCTTCAACGCACCGATCATGACGGCAAACGGCCGTGCCATGGCCGCGCGTGCCACCGCCGATGCCATCCGCATCGGCGAGATCGAACGGCGCAACGTCCCGATCCTCGTGGTGGCCGACGGCCAGCTCGACACGAGCCTGCTCGGCATGAACTTCATCGGCACGCTGTCGGGCTTCGACATGCGCGGGGAGCGGCTGATCCTGCGCGACTAGCCGGTCATAGAAGGCTGATGATGAAGCGCGTCGAGACGAAGATGCAGAACAGCGCGAAGCCGATCTCGAGATGCCGCTTTTTCAGCGCGTGCGCGATGGCGACGCCATAGGGCGTGACGATCAGCGCGATCGGGATGACCAGCGCAACCGCGATCCAGTTGATGAAGCCGGTCGACATGATCGGCAGCGACGGATGCCCCCACCCGGCCCACATGTAGCCGATCGTGCCGGGGACCGCGATGAGCACGCCGACGCCGGACGACGTCGCCACCGCCTGGTGGATCGGACGGCCGTAGAGCGTCATGAAGGTGTTGTTGAACACCCCGCCGCCAATGCCCATCAGCGTCGAGAAATAGCCGATGAAGACGCCCACCAGCGATCGCGTCGGATTGCCCGGCAGATCGTTGCCGAGCCTCCAGCTCTCGCGGTTGAAGAGCATGCGGATGGCGACCAGCATCAGGAGTGCGGCAAAGATGATGCGCAGCGCCTCGCTCGACAGGTAGGCCGCCGAAAGCGAGGCGAGCACGACGCCGACCGGAACTGCGATCACGAAGCTGCGCAGCAGCTCCATGTCCACGACGCCCCGCGCCTTGTGCCCGAAGAAGGAGCGCAGCGAGGTCGGCACGATGATCGCGATCGAGCTGCCGACAGAGAGATGCATGCGCACCACCTCGTCGACGCCGAGCATGCCGAACACCTGGTAGAAGACCGGCACGAGCACCGCGCCGCCGCCAATCCCGAAAATGCCAGCGAGAAGGCCCGACACGACGCCCGAAACGGCAATGGCCGCGGCAAAGAGGGCGATTTCGCCGGCTGGGAGGTCGAGCATCTGCACATCCTTCTGGTTGCGCAGTCGCTAGCGGCCCCGACGGCGGATGTAAATGATGCTTAGGCTGCTCTCGATTGGGTCAGGTCGACGGCGGCAAGTGCTGCGTCGATGACCTCCGGCCCCGCGCCCGGCTTCACGGCTTCGGTCGAGAGGATCTGGCGCCAGCGCCGCGCACCGGCGAGCCCCTGGAACATGCCCACCATGTGCCGCGTGACGTGCGAGAGCCGGCCGCCCTGCGCGATGTGCTCGGCAGCGTGTGCCTTCATCGCCTCGATCGCCGAAATCGGGTCGGCATCGTCCGCCGCCGCGCCCAGCATCCGATCGACGCCGGCAAGCAGGCCGGGGTTCTGGTAGGCCGCGCGGCCGAGCATGACGCCATCGACATGCGCAAGCTGCTCTGCCGCCTGCTCGAGCGTGACGAGGCCGCCATTGATGCCGATGAACCGCTCGGGCCAGCGCTGCTTGAGCCGATGCACGCGGGAATAGTCGAGCGGTGGGATGTCGCGGTTTTCCTTCGGGCTCAGCCCCTGCAGCCATGCCTTGCGCGCATGGACCCAGAGCGCATCGGTGCCGGCTGCGAAGACCGCTTCGGCCAGCGCGTCGAGCGCGATTTCGGGGTCCTGCTCGTCGACCCCGATCCGGCACTTGACCGTGACCGGCACGCTCACGGCCGCCTTCATCGCTGAAACGCACTCGGCGACCAGCTCAGGCGTCTTCATGAGGCAGGCGCCGAAGGTACCGGACTGGACCCGGTCAGACGGGCAGCCGACATTCAGGTTGACCTCGTCATAGCCGAAATCCGCCCCGATCCGTGCAGCCTCGGCGAGCTTCGCCGGGTCCGACCCGCCAAGCTGCAGAGCCACCGGATGCTCGGTCGGATGAAATCCGAGCAGGCGCTGCCGGCCGCCATGGATCGCCGCATCCGCGACCACCATCTCGGTATAAAGCAGCGCGCGCCGCGATAGCTGGCGATGGAAGAAGCGGCAGTGCCTGTCCGTCCAGTCCATCATCGGCGCAATTGCGAAGACCGCACCGCCCGCATAGGGCGAGGCGTTCGGGCCGTTCGAGATGACCGGGGTGTAAGCCGGCATGGGTTGGCAGCTCTTTCTCGCGTTTGCGGCCGCATATAGTCGTTGCGGCGCGAAATGGCGAGCGGGTCTAGCGCAGCCGCATGGCCGGCTGCTCGATGAACATCCACGACAGCGCCGCGAGACCCGTCGCAATTACGAGCGACAGCGCGATATGGGCGTAGACGAGATCACCCTGCCAGGCATGGCCGTGCGCGAGCGCCTGCTGCACCGGCCAGCTGTAGAGATAGATGCCGAAGGACAGATCGTGGCGCTGGGTAAGCGGCGCGATCGGGACGGCCAGTCCGCCCAGGGATATCGCGAGATAGCCAAAGGCGATGATCGACACCAGCGGCCCGCCGGCCCAGCCGCTGACCGCAAGGGCCACCGCGACGCCCGCAATGCCGAGCAAGGGCGACAGCACCAGCCTGTCCCGGACCTGATAGGCGAGCACGCCGACGAGGAAACCGAAGGAAAAGCGCATCAGGCTGGTCGCGATGCCGGGCAGCCACTCGGCGTCTGCATAGAAGGCGAGCCCGATACCGCTGATAACGAGCAGCACTGCCAGCAGGCGCTTGCGGTCGTGCAGGCCGATCACGATCAGCGCTGCAAAGGCGGCGTAGGCGGCAAGCTCGTACTTTACCGTCCAGAGCGGCGAATTGACATCCGGCCGGATGTTGCCTGCAAAGGCGTTAGCGAGCCCCGCATCCTCGAAGGCGAACAGCACCTTGAAGGGGTAGAGCAGCGTCGAGGGCTGGCGCAACATGTCGAGCATCGAGACGTCGGCGGCCAGCGGCACGATGACGAGCGCCGTAACAGCGGATGCGACGAGCAGGCCCGGATAGATGCGCAGAAGCCGCCCGCGCACGAAATGGCCAAGATTCGGCCGGCGGGCGAAACTGCGGCTGACCATGATCCCCGACAGCACGAAGAAGACATTGACCGACGTCGCGCCGAGGTTGAACGCGGCCCAGGACAAGGGCTCGACATCGTCTCCGGCGCGCAGGATCAGGAAGGAATGCGAAATGACGACCGCGACGGCTGCGACGAGCCGCACGAGGTTGAAATTGTTCTCGCGATTGTCGAGCGCGGCACCCAATGTACGCCGGGCAGCGGCCCGGTCGTCGAGGCTGGGGATGATCGCCGTCATCGTCTCCGCGTCCAGGGTGAAGTCACTCTAGCGCGCCGATATCGCTGAATTTCTCTCGGAAAAAGTCGAATTGTATCGATCGCCTTCAGGCCGTCTGCGCCTTGCGTGCGGCCAGGGCCTCGCCGGCAAGCCTGTCGATCTGCGCCCGGATGTGGGCGGCTTCCGCGGTCGAGTTTGCGAGCGCGATCGCGCGGTCGAAGGCGATGCGGGCGCCTGCCTCGTCGCCGCTCTGCATCAGGAGCGCGCCGCGCACGCCGTGGAAATGGAAATAGCCGTCGAGCTTCTCGGCGAGCGGCGCGATCATGGCGAGCCCGGCATCCGGCCCATGCGCCCTGGCGTGAGCGACGGCGCGGTTGAGCGTGACGACGGGCGATGGCTGGATGGCTTCGAGCGCACCGTAGAGCAGGTCGATCTGCCGCCAGTCGGTCTCAGCCGGCGTCGCCGCGCGCGCATGCAATGCGGCGATCGCCGCCTGGATCTGGTACGGTCCCGGCCTGCGGTGGCGCATCGCCTTGTCGATCAGCGCCAGCCCCTCGGCGATCATCTTGCCGTTCCAGCGGGTGCGGTCCTGGTCTTCGAGCAGCACGATCTGGCCGCCCTCCCCGTGGCGCGCCGGCGTGCGCGAATGCTGGATGAGGCAGAGCGCCGTCAGCCCCATGATCTCGGGTTCGGTCGGAAACAGCCGCAGCAGGAGCCGCGCCAGCCGGATCGCTTCGTCGCAGAGCGCGCCGCGATCGGCCACGGTCTCGCCCGTCGCCGAATAGCCCTCGTTGAAGACGAGGTAGACCATCGCCGCAACGGCCGAGACACGCTCGGCCCGCTCGACGGCGCCGGGTGTGGAGAACGGCACGCCGGCCTTCGCGATCTTCGCCTTGGCGCGCGTGATGCGCTGCTCCATCGCGCTCTCGCCGACGAGAAAGGCGCTGGCGATCCGCCCGACCGACAGTCCCGACACGATGCGCAGCGCGAGCGCGATCTGCTGCGTTGCCGGCAGGTCGGGATGGCAGCAGGTGAACATCAGCCGCAGGATGTCGTCGCGATAGTCGCCTGCATCCAGCCGCTCGGCGATGTCGGTCTCGGCATCGGAGAGATCGGAGATGCGGTCTTCATCGGGAAGTTCCGTCTCGCGGCTTCGGCGGCGGATCTGGTCGATGCCGGAATTGCGCCCGACGAAGATCAGCCAGGCGACCGGATCGCGCGGCGGCCCCTTCTCCGGCCATGTCTTCAGGGCGCGCAGGCAGGCATTCTGAAAGGCTTCCTCGGCCTGGTCGAGATCGCGGAAATAGCGCAAGAGGGCGGCAACGGCCTGCGGCCTTGCGGCGGTCAGTGCGGCATCGATCCAGGCCAGGTCACTCATTCGGGCGCGCCTTTCGGGAAATACATCTGCACCGGCCGGATTTCGTAGGAGCCGTCGCCGGGATTGGCCTTGGAAAGGTCGCGCGCGACGTCGATGACGGCTTCGAGATCGTCTCCCTCGACGAGATAAAAGCCGAGAAGCTGCTCCTTCGTTTCTGCGAAAGGCCCGTCGATCACGATCGGCTCGTCAGTGCCCTTGCGCAGCGTGGTCGCGGCCGTCGTCGGCAGCAGGCGCGCGACGGGGCCGAGCCGGCCCTGCATTGCAAGATCCTGCTGGACGACGGCGAGCCGCGCCATGCAGGCATCGTCTTCTTCTTTTGTCCACGCGCCGACGACGTCTTCGCGGTTGTAGCAGAGGATGGCGTAAAGCATTGGTCGGGCCTTTCGGATCGAGGACGGTTGAGCGTGCCGACAGCCGACACGCGGGCCTGAACAATATCGCAGGTGCTTGCCGGTTGCGCGCGGTCAACTGCCGATGCGTTCCGTTTCACCGCGATCCATGCGATAGAAGGCCAAAAGCCAGTGCCGGAGGGGTCGGCGGCGCATGGCATAGGCAGGGAGCGCATCGTTGCGATGACCATGATGAGTACGACAAGTCCGACCCGCACCGCAGACAATGTGCATCCCCTGCCCGGCTCGCGAAAGCCGGAGCCGGCGAAAGTCGCCCATGTCGAGCGCAACCCCGGCATGCCGCTCGATCTCGGCTGGCTGGAAGAGATGCGCCACGTCAACCGATCGGCGCTGGAACGCCGTGTTGCCAGCCTGACCAAGCGCCGCTCGATCAAGGCCGACAACCAGGCCGCCTGGCTCCTGCGCTCGATCGCGCTGATGGATTTGACCACGCTCAGTTCCGACGACACGCCAGAGCGCGTCAAGCGGCTCTGCGCCAAGGCCCGCAACCCGTTGCGCGCGGACCTGCGCGAGGCGCTCGGCCTCGGCGCGACGCAGATCCGCCCCGCGGCCGTCTGCGTCTACCATCCCTTCGTGGCGACCGCCGTCGGCGAGCTCGAAGGCACCGGCATCCATGTTGCGGCCGTCTCAACGGCCTTTCCCCACGGCCTCGCGCCGCTCGAGACCCGCATCGCCGAGATCGGCGCGTCGGTGGCAGACGGCGCCGACGAGATCGACGTCGTCATCCCCCGCGGCCTCGTCTACGGCGCGAAATGGCAGGAGCTCTATGACGAGATCGTCCAGTTCCGCGAAGCCTGCGGCGACGCGCACCTGAAGGTCATTCTCGGCACCGGCGATCTCTCGACGCTGCGCAACGTCATGCTCGCCTCGATGGTGGCAATGATGGCGGGTGCCGACTTCATCAAGACCTCGACCGGCAAGGAAAGCGTCAACGCGACGCTTCCCGTGGGTCTGATCATGACCCGCGCGATCCGGGAGTATCGCGAGCGCACCGGCCATCTGATCGGCTTCAAGCCGGCCGGCGGCATCTCGACCGCCAAGGCTTCGCTCGACTGGCTGATCCTGATGCGCGAGGAACTCGGCCGGCGCTGGCTCGAGCCGGACCTCTTCCGCTTCGGCGCATCGAGCCTGCTTACCGACATCGAGCGCCAGCTCGAGCACCACGTCACCGGCCGCTACTCGGCCGCGCACCGCCACGCCATGGCCTGAAGACAAGAACCACGATGAATATTCTCGACCGTTACGAGGCGATGGACTACGCGCCCGCGCCCGAATCCCGCTCTGAGGCCGACGCCTGGCTAAATGACCGTGACCTCTCAAAGGCGCTCTATATCGGCGGCAAATGGAAGGCCGGCTCGACCGGCGCGACGTTCGACGTGCGCGAACCGGCGACCGGCAAGGTCCTCGCAAGCGTGGCCGAAGCAACCGCCGCAGACGTGGACGAGGCCGTGAAGGCTGCCCGTCGCGCGCTGCCGAAATGGCAGGCGACCTCGGGCTTCGAGCGCGCCCGGGTGCTCTACGCGATCGGCCGCGCCATGCAGCGGCATGCACGCCTCTTCGCCGTTCTGGAGACGATCGACAACGGCAAGCCGATCCGCGAAAGCCGCGACGTGGACGTGCCGCTCGCCATCCGGCACTTCATCCACCATGCCGGCTGGGCGCAGGCACTGGAGACGGAATTTCCAGGGCGCACGGGCGTCGGCGTGGCGGGCCAGATCATTCCCTGGAACTTCCCACTCCTGATGCTCGCCTGGAAGGTCGCCCCGGCCCTTGCAGCAGGCTGCACGGTGGTGCTCAAGCCCGCGGAATTCACGCCGCTGACGGCCATCCACTTTGCCGAGATCTGCGAGCGCGCGGGCGTGCCTGCGGGCGTCGTCAATATCGTCCATGGCGGGCCCGAGACCGGCGAGGCGATCGTCGGCCATGACGGCGTCGACAAGATCGCCTTCACCGGCTCGTCCGATGTCGGCAAGATCATCCGCCGCGCGACCGCCGGAACGGGCAAGAAGCTGTCGCTCGAACTCGGCGGCAAGTCGGCCTTCATCGTCTTCGAGGATGCCGATCTCGATTCCGCCGTGGAGGGTCTCGTGGACGGCATCTGGTTCAACCAGGGCCAGGTCTGCTGCGCGGGCTCGCGCCTCCTCGTCCAGGAAGGCATCGCCGAAAAGTTCATCGGCCGCGTCAAGGCGCGCATGGCCAATCTGCGCGTCGGCGATCCGCTCGACAAGAACAGCGACATCGGCCCGCTGGTCGACGCCTCGCAACTCGAGCGCGTCCGCGGCATGGTGGCCGAAGGCATGGCGCAGGGCGCGGCCTGCTGGACGCCGGATGCCGACCTGCCGGCGGCCGGCTACTATCATCTGCCGGTGCTCGCCACGGAGATCGGCACCGCGAACCTGCTCGCGCAGGAGGAGGTCTTCGGCCCGGTGCTCGCGGCGATGACCTTCCGCAGCACCGACGAGGCGATCCAGCTCGCCAACAACACGCGCTACGGGCTTGCCGCCTCCGTCTGGAGCGAGACCGTGAACCTCGCGCTGCACGTCGCCCCGCAGCTCAAGGCCGGCGTCGTCTGGATCAATGGCACCAACATGTTTGACGCTGCCTGCGGCTTCGGCGGCTATCGCGAGAGCGGTTTCGGCCGCGAGGGCGGGCGCGAAGGCATGCTGGAATATCTTGCCGCGCCCAAGCTTTCCGGCCGGCGGATCGATCCGGCGCCGGCGCTCTCCGGCATCGGCGCGCGCGGCGAAGTCGAGACGATCGGCCTCGATCGGACGCCCAAGCTCTACATCGGCGGCAAGCAGGTGCGGCCGGACGGAAATTATTCGGTACCGATCCTCGACTGCAAGGGCAGGCATGCGGGCGAAGTCGGCCTCGGCAGCCGCAAGGATATCCGCGACGCCGTGAGCGCTGCTCGCGCTGCCAAGGGCTGGGCGGAAGCGACCGCCTTCAACCGCGCGCAAGTTCTCTATTACCTCGCTGAAAACCTCGCCATCCGCACCGACGAGTTCGCCGCGCGCATCGCAGCCCTCACCGGCGCGTCCTCGAAGGCGGCGCGAGCCGAGGTCGATGCCTCCATCGAGTGCCTGTTCGCCGCGGCGGGCATGGCCGACAAGTTCGAAGGCCGCGCCCACCAGCCCCCTGCCCGCGCCGTCACGCTCGCGCTGCACGAGCCAGTCGGCGTCCTCGGCATCGTCGCCTCGGACGCGCAGCCTCTGCTCGGACTTCTTGCCATGGCGGCGCCCGCGCTTGCCATGGGCAACACCATCGTGGCCGTGCCGTCGGCCGCCCATGCGCTGGTCGCGACCGATCTCTATCAGGTGCTCGAAACCTCCGACGTGCCGTCCGGCGCCTTCAACATCGTGACGGGGCGCGCAAGCGAACTCGCCAGGGTGCTGGCGATGCATGACGACGTCGATGGCCTCTGGGTCGTCGCCGACGCCGACACCAGCGCGATGGCCGAGCGCGAGAGCGCCGGCAATCTTAAGCGCGTCTGGACATCTGCCGGCGTCGCGCCGGACTGGACCGGCTGGCAGGCGATGCAGGGCGCTTTCCTCCAGCGCGCTGTCGAGATCAAGAATGTCTGGGTCCCATACGGCGACTAACGCGCTCTTGCTGCAACCAGCGAAACAGCCGCCGGGAGGCGGCTTTTTCATGCGACGCCGATCAGTCGGCGTAGTGGACGACCCTCTCGCGCGGGGTGGCGACGAAGGGAAAATCGCCCGCAGCGCCATCGGCATCGAGTTCGATGAGACCGACCGTCTCGCCATCGGCAAAGGTGAGCTTGGCGGAAAAGCTCCGCGCCAGGCGCTTCATCGCTTCGTTCTGCGGGTGCGTGGTGACCAGCAGGCGCGTGTAGCCCAGCGCATGCGCATGGCCGAGCAGCCGGCGAAAGAGTCGCCGCCCGATGCCGCGATGCTGCAGATGCGCCTCGACCGAGAAGGCGATCTCGCCGGTGTCGTCCAGTTCCGGCCTTTCGTGCAACTCGGCGGCGCCATGCACCGTCCCATCGGCTTCGACGAAGCCGACCACCGTCGTGCCCTGGCTGAAGCAGCGTTCTGCGTAGGCTTCGATGAATGCAGCGGTCGTCACCCCGTTGAACCGGTCACGCCGCGACACGGCATCGAGACGCAGCAGATGATCACGGAAACGGCCGGCATCGGACGGGCGAAGCTGACGGATCGCGCCTCCGCTCGGATAGGGATAGGTCTGGATGTCGGGCGTCATGGCGCACTCCTCAGGATCCTCCCCGAGTCGGTGCAACTCGCTGATGCGGATATTGTGCGCCGCAGCAAGAAAATCAAGCGAAGCTGCCCTGCGCCTGAGGCATGGCTGCCTTCAAAAAGTTGAATTGCGTACTCATCTATTGGACGAGCCTCTGGAATTGTTCTAAAGAGGGTCTGCTCCACGGAGTGGAACAGGGAATCGGGAAGACCTATGCGCCTGACTCGGCAGACGAATTACGCAATCCGCATCCTGATGTATTGCGCCGCCAATGACGGCAAGCTGAGCCGCATCCCGGAGATCGCGGCGGCATACGGCGTGTCGGAACTGTTTCTCTTCAAAATCCTGCAGCCGCTCGTCGAGAACGGTCTTGCCGCCACCGTGCGCGGCCGCAACGGCGGTGTGAAGCTTGGTCGGCCTGCCGCAGAGATCACGCTCTTTGATGTCGTCCGCGTGACCGAGGAAAGCTTCGCCATGGCGGAGTGCTTCGAGGCTGACGGCAGCGACTGCCCGCTGATCGACAGCTGCTCGCTGAACGAGGCGCTGCGCAAGGCGCTCGGCGCGTTCTTCGACGTGCTGGAAAGCTACACGATCGAGCAGCTGGTGCGGACCAAGCCGAACATCCGGCAGCTGCTACAGATCGACGACATGCCGCTGACGGCTGCCGTCAACTAGCGCTACATCCCGAGCGAGTGCGGCAGGACGAAAGGCACGCCTGCCGAGGGCACGCGCCCGACCTTGAGCGCACAGCCGAACACGCGCTCCACCACATCGTCCTCCATCACCTCTGCCGGACGTCCCGCCGCTACGATGCGCCCGCTCGCGAAGGCGTGGATGCGGTCGCAGAACATCGCCGTCAGATTGAGATCGTGCAGCACGGCGATCACGCCGCCACCTCTTTGCGCGTGATCGCGCGCGATGCGCATGATGGCGACCTGGTGCTTCACGTCGAGGCTGGAGACGGGCTCGTCGAGAAAGAGCCAGCGCGGTCGGCCCTCGAGAACAGGCGCCCAGACCTGGCAGAGAACGCGGGCAAGCTGCACGCGCTGCTGCTCGCCGCCCGAAAGCTCCTGATAGTAACGCCCGGCAAACCCATCGAGTCCGACGCGCGACAGCGCACGCTCCGGCAGCCGTTCGATCTCGTCGGCGAGCACGCCGGAGCGCCCGGCCACGCAGCCGAGCGCGACCACTTCGCGCACGGTGAACGGAAAGGAGAGCGTCGTCTGCTGCGGCAGGACGGCACGGATGCCGGCTGCGTCCGCGGGTGACAGCGCCGAGAGTTCCGCACCCGCAAGCCGGATCGAGCCGCCATAAGGTACGTCGCCCGACAGCGCCCGAAGAAACGTTGTCTTGCCGGAGCCGTTCGGCCCGACGATGCCTGTAACCTCGCCCGGCTCGGCCTGGAAATCGATCCCGTGCAGGATGCGCGTGCGGCCGAGGCTGACGGTGACGTTGAGGGCTTCGATCATGGTCGTCTCAAAGGTCGAGGATGCCGCGCCGGCGCAGGAGCACCCAGAGGAAGAATGGCGCGCCGACGGCGGCGGTGATGATGCCGATCGGCAGTTCCGCCGGCGCCACGATGGTGCGGCTGACCGCATCGGCGAGAAGCAGCAGCGTCGCGCCGAGAAGCGCGGAGGCCGGCAGGAGATAACGGTGATCCGGCCCGATCATGAGGCGCAGCAGATGCGGCACGACGATGCCCACGAAGCCGATGCCGCCCGACACCGCAACGGCGCTCCCCGTTGCTGCCGCGACCACCACGATCGCCACGTTCTTCATGCGCTGGACGCGAATGCCGATATGCCCGGCTGCCGCCTCGCCCAGTGCCAGCCCGTTCAGCCCGCGCGCGAGGAACGGCGCCGCGATGATGGCGAGTGCGATGATCGGCCCGGCGGCGAAGACCTTCGTCCAGGTGGCACCTGCCAGCGAGCCGAGACCCCAGAAAGTGAGGTCGCGCAACTGGTTGTCGTCGGCGATGTAGACGAGCAGCCCGGATGCCGCGCCTGCCAGCGCGCCGAGCGCGATGCCGGCGAGCAGCATGGTCGCCACCGAGGTGCGCCCTCCCCGCGTCGCGACGCGGTAGAGCAGGAGCGTCGTGCCGAGCCCGCCGAGGAAGGCAGCGAACGGCACGGCATAGATGCCGAAGACGGAGAACACCGGCGCAAGCGCACCGCCGCCGAGCACGATCGCCAGGATCGCGCCGAGGCCGGCACCGGCCGACACGCCGACGATGCCGGGATCGGCGAGTGGGTTGCGGAAGAGCCCCTGCATCACCGCGCCGGACACGGCAAGCGCCGCACCGACGAGCATGCCGAGCACCATGCGCGGCAGGCGGATTTCCTGCACGATGATCCGGTCGCGCGCGGAAATCGCGCTTTCCAAGCCGAACAGCGAGGCGAGCCAGCCGCCCGCGACGTCGAGCGCCGAGGCGTCGGAAGCACCCCAGCCGAGCGAGAAGACGCAGGCGAAGCCGAGCACGACGCATAGAAGCACGATCGTGAACCGGGCGATTTCCGCCCGGTCGCCCGCCGGCCGCGGCCTCGCGCCGCCCTGGCGCACCACCGCACTCATCCGCCGTGGATCGCCTCTGCAAGGTCGCGCACGGCCGCCCCGGTGCGCGGCCCGAAGCCGAGCAGATAGGCGCCGTCCATGCGCACCAACCGCCTGTTTTCACCGGCGGGCGTGGACGCGATCGCCGGATGCGTCAGGATGGTGTCGGAAGCGGCATCATGCCCTTCCCCGCGATCCATCATGACGATGACTTCTGGCGCGGCCTGCAGCACCGCCTCGTCGGTCAACTGCTTGTAGCCGGGAAACGCGTCGATGACGTTGAGCCCGCCGGCAAGCCTGATCATGCCGTCGGCGGCCGTCCCCGTGCCGGATGCCATCAGGCGTCCGCCTTCCGCCGAGATGATGAAGAGCACGCGCGGCGGCTCTCCGTCGGCTGCCAGCTTCGCCGCCGCCTTGATCTCGCCGGCGATCCGGTCGGCGAGCGCCGCCGCCTCGTCCTGCCTGTCGAGCGCCTCGCCCACCGCAAGCACCTTCTCGCGCACGCCATCGGCGCTATAGCCTTCAGGCACCGAAACCATGGGGATCGAGGCGCGCGAGAGAACGTCGACCGCTTCGGGTGGCCCCGCGCCGTCCAGCGCGAGGATCAGGTCGGGATCGACCGAGAGCACGCCCTCGGGCGACAGCGCGCGGATATAGCCGACGTCAGGCAGCGCCAGCGCCGCCTCGGGGAAGACGCTTGTCGTGTCACGCGCGATCAGCCGTTCTTCCTCGCCCAGCGCATAGACGATCTCGGTGATCGACCCGCCAATGGCGACGATCCGCGACGGCGCCTCCTGTGCGAGCGTTGAAGACGAAGACAGCGCAAGGACAAGCGCGACTGTGGCGAGAAGCTTCTTCATCTTGCGGATCCTCAGGCTGCGCTGGCGTTCGCGACGCGTGGAAGGTTGTCCATCAGGAAACGCCAGTCGGCGAGTTCGTCCTGCCCTTCCTTCCGCTTGCCGAAGAACTGGATGATCATGTCGCCATTCTCGTCGAAGGCCTCGAGCGAGGTGACGTGGCCTTCCTTCACCGGCTTGCGCACACACCAGACTTCATGGATGTGGTCATTGCGCAGGTGCAGATGGAATGTCGGGTCCATCACGTTGATCCACGGCCCCATCGGCTTGATCTGCGCGATCGGCCCGGAATGGATCTGGATGCAACCGCTGCTGCCGACGAAGCACATGATAGGGATCTGGTCCTGCGCGGCATGGTTCATCGCAGCGCCGACAGCAGACACATCGAGCTGACGCGCGAACTCCTCGCCGACGCGGCTGACCGCCTGGTGGCGCGACAGCTTCAGCGAGCGCAGCAGGCCGTGAAACTCGTGGACGTCCGACATGCCCGCCCAGCGATCGCGCAGGCCCGAGCGATCGACCGTCTCGTCGAAGGCGTCCGCTGCGGAGGCTGGCTCGACGGCAACCGTCTGCGACTGGTCCGTCGCAACGAGCTTCTCGGCCAGCGCCCGGAACGCCGCCAGGTCGGTCGCGGGGCGCGCATGCACCTTGTGGACGGCGTTGCCGTGGCGGTCGAAGAACTGCAGGCTCATGCGCATCGAGCCATCCTCGTCGCGCTTCTCGACGGCGAAGCCGGATGCCCAGCCGCGCGGGAAGATCCGCAGATCGATCTCCGACGACAGCACCATCGCATTGTTGGGGCCGGTGACGACGTTGTCGTAGACGCCGATCTTCTCGTGAACAGCGCTTTCGTTGCGCGTCAGGGCCATGACCTCGCCGCAGGCGCCGAGCCCGTTCAGGAGATCGTCGACGCGCGGCTCCAGCCGCGTGACGCTCTCGCCGACGAAGGCGGCCACGAACTCCGCCTCGCTGACATTGAGGATACGTGCGAGATCGCGCTCGCGCATCTTCGGATTGTTCGCCCGCGCACGCCGGATGTCTTCCGGTGCGGGCTTTGCCTCGACGGTCATGTCCTGCCCCTACTTGTTGAGAATGAGCTTGCCCTGCCGCGTAATGCGCAGCCTGTAGATTGCGCCCGCATGCTCGATGGCGATCTCCTGCCGACCCTGGAAAAGCTCCTGGGTGGAGAGAACCGGCATCGCACCCAGCGCAGCATCCCGTTGCGGAAGGCTGTGCGGATGAAGCGCCTGCGAAGGCTGCGACTGGCTGTTCACGTGACGGACCCCTTCCTGCGCCGCATCCCCTGACAACGCGGGGACGCAGCGGCCAAACCTGTCTGTTCGCCCCGTCTCGGCCCGCTGGTGCGGGTGCTGTGCGGGGGCTGTCGGCCTGGCTTGCAGAGGGGCTGGCTCGGCGACGTCGAATGCCTGATTGAATTGTTGACAGCAATTATCAGGTTTATTACGGAGTGCAATACCGGAGCGGCGAAGTCAAGTTATCGCGCCGCCACCAGAATGACAATTCGTGCCAGCAAGCGCCGCGCCAGCCAGCACCCACCCTTTGCATCAGGAGTTTGGGATATGGCGGGGACGATCGCACGGAACGTGGCCGTGCTTACGGGCAGCGCGAGCCTCATGGTCGCGCTGGCGGGCGGCGCGACGGCGCAGGATACCAATGTTGCGGAGCGGCAGGACCGCGTAACGCTCCTCCAGCGTCTCGTCGTCGGCGCCGGCGTCGAGAAAGTCGCGATCGACACGCCGCAGGCGGTGACGGTCGTCGAGCAGGAAGACATCGACATCCTCCAGCCGCAGACGATCACGGACGTCCTGCGGACGATCCCCGGTGTCAACGCCACGGGCTCGGAACGCCTGCTGGGCCAGAGCTTCAACATCCGCGGCGTCGGTGCACCGGAGAATTCGGGCGATCAGGGCCGCATCATCATCACGGTCGATGGCGCGCAGAAGTTCTACGAATCCTATCGTATGGGTTCGTTCTTCTCCGACCCCGAACTCTACAACCGCGTCGAAGTGCTGCGCGGACCGGCCTCCTCGACACTTTACGGTTCGGGCGCGCTTGGCGGGGTCATCAACTTCGAGACCAAGGACGCATCCGACTTCATCGCCGATGGCGACACCGGTGCGCTAAGGCTGAAGTCGAGCTACGACAGCAACGGCGACGGCATGCTGTATTCCGCAACGCTTGCCCACCGCATGAGCGAGAACGCCGAGTTCCTGGTGTCCGGCAATTATCGCCGCGCCGACAATTACGAGACCGGCAACGGCACCGAGATCGTCGGCACCGAATTCCGCTCGTGGTCGGGTCTCGCCAAGGGCACGTTCCGCGTCGGTGACGAAGGCACGCTGCGCCTCTCCTACCAGCACTTCGATTCCGATCTCGACGATCAGCAGGTGTCCCAGACGAGCACCTCGACGATGTTCGGCACGGTCGATCGTCACGTCATCGATCGCACCGCGATCGCGGCCTATGAGAACCCGTTCCTCGACAACGACATGCTCGACCTGAAGGTGTCGCTGTCCTACTCCAACACGACGAACGAGCAGCGCAATCACGTCGACGATCCGGCCCCGCCCACGCTGGCCTGTGGCCTGGGCTCCCTGCTCGTCGTCTGCGACGCCGATTACGGCTACGAGACGTGGCAGCTCAATGCGCAGAACACGATGGAGTGGAGCGGCGACCGCTGGCAGAACTTCCTGACCGTCGGTACCCAGAACACCTACCAGACGCGGGCCGCAGACGCGTACTTGAGCGACGGCACGCTCGCGCCGGTCACCTTCCATCCCGAGGGTACGGACCTCAAGACCGGCGTCTATGTCCAGAACGAGTTCATCTGGGATGACAGGTTGACGATCATCCCGGGCGTGCGGCTCGACTGGCACCGTTTGTCGGCCGGCGATGGCGTCGTCGTGCCGGGTTCCGGCCTCGCGCCGGACGATTCCACCGACACCGCCTTCTCTCCGAAGATCGCAGCCCACTACAAGGTGAACGACACGCTGGCGGTCTTTGGATCGGTCGCCCACACCGAGCGCTTCCCGACAATCGACGAAGTGTTCTCGACGGCAAGCTCGACGGCCACCTTCCTGCCGAGCCTTGGCCTGGAAAAAGAGCGCTCCGACAATTTCGAGGCTGGCTTCGCGCTGTCGGGCTATGATCTCGTGGCCGCCGGAGACGCGGGCCAGGTCAAGGTGACAGGCTTCTACAACAAGGTCCGCGACCTGATCGCACTCGATTCGCCCTTCGCGTCCGGCTTTAACGACCGTCCCGGTTTCGTGAACATCGATCGTGCCACGCTCTACGGCTTCGAGGTCGAGGCTGCCTATGACTGGGACTACGTCTACGCCAATGCGGCCTACTCCTATGTCGTCGGCAAGAATGATGCGACGGATGCCTACCTGCAGACGATCGCGCCGCACGAACTGGCCCTGACGCTGGGCGGCAAGCTGCCCGAGCATGATTTGCGTTTCGGCTGGACGGCGCGTGTCGTTGCCGGCCCGCAGGACCCGGCACGCGATTCCGAAGGCCCGCTGCCCGCGCCGAATGCGACCTCGACGCGTTACGCACAGGCCTTCGACGTGCACAACGTCTTCGTCTCCTGGACGCCCGAATCCGGCCAGTTCGCCGGCTGGGACGTGCAGGCCGGCGTCGATAATATCTTCAACAGGCAGTACAAGGAGTTCCTGAGCAACGACCCTGCCAAGGGCCGCACGTTCAAGGTTTCTCTCGCCAAGCAGTTTGGGTACTGACCATGCGACATCTCACGGGCCTGCTGGCCGCAACGCTCCTCGCGACCGCACCGGCGGTCGCACAGGACGCGGCACCGACACCGGGCCTAACGCTCGAACTCAATGCCCTGCAGCCGGTCGAGGCCGGCTGCAGGCTTACCTTCGTCGTCGAGAACAGGCTCGAAGGCAACGTGGACAAGGCGGGCTATGAACTCGCCTTCTTCGATCGCGACGGCTTCGTCACCCGGCTGACGGCGATCGAATTTCTCGACCTGCCAGCCGGCCGTACCCGGGTTCGCCAGTTCCAGTTCTCCGGCACGCCGTGCGAGGAGATCGGCCATGTTCTCGTCAATGCCTCGACCGAATGTTCGGGAGACGGCATAAATCCGGCCGCGTGTCTCGACGGGATCGAGACGCGCAATCGCACCGACATCGACTTCGGATCGTGACGACGGGACGCTCTTGACCAAATCATGACCATGACGGCGCAACGAGACATGCGCGTGCCGGCCAGCGGCGCGACCAAGGCGGCCTGGACGGTCGCGCTTGCCGTTTCGGTTGCCGTCCATGTCGCTGCCGCCGCCGTCGCTCTGCGCGAGCGCGAGCCGATGGTGCAGATCGCCGGCGGGGAGCCGGTCACGGTGACGATCCTTGGCGACGCGCCTGAAGACAGCCTCAGCGCCGGATCGGAGATGGCGGAGGTCGCACCCACAGACACGATCGAGGCGGAAACCGCCGAGACCGACAATACCTCCGTTCCGATCGAGACAGCCGAGGCTGTCGAGACGCCGGACATCGAAGAGACGCCGCGCGATGTCGCGATGGCAGAGCCTGTCGAGCGCTTGAGCCCCGTCACGCCGCCGGTCACCGCGACGGAGACAGCCGAACCCGTCGCGCCGCCCGTTTCTCCGACGGTTGCCGAACCGGTAGAGGCGGAGGTCCCGGACCGCGCGATCATCCTGCCCGTGCCGGTGCAGACGGCCGAACCCGTAGAGCCCGCCGATCCGGACGTCGCTTCGCCCGTCACGCCGATGGCCCGGGCCGAAACGCCGCGCGACGAGGCAGAGCCCGTCCAGCCCGAGCGCGAGACTGTCGCAGCCGTCGAGCCCGACACGGCCGAGATCGTCGAGGACGCTCCCGAGGACCCGAACGACCCGTACAACGTCATCGCGCGGCTGGAAAACGTCCCCCTGCCGACGCCGCGCCCGCAATACACGCCTCCGCCGCCTCGCCAGGCCCGCGCCGAGCGTCCGGCCGAACGGCAGGCCCAGCGCCAGCAGCAGCGTCCGCGCCAGCAGGCCGGCTCAGGCGGCAACGCCCAGGCCGATGCGCGCCGCGGTGCTGCCGACGGCCAACGTTCGGGCCAGAGTGCGCAGGCAAGCGGCCAGGGTCGGCAGGCGAACGCAGCCGGCAATGCTGCCGTCTCGAACTATCCGGGACAGGTCGCTACGCGCCTGCGCCGGTCGCTCCGCTATCCCGCCGAAGCGCGCCGCCAGCGCCTGCGCGGCGAGGTCCATGTCGCCTTCACCGTGTCCGGCAATGGCGGCGTCTCGGGCGTGCGCATAGCGCGCTCGTCCGGCCACGAGGTACTCGACCGCGCGGCCATTGAAACCGTCCAGCGCGCAGCCCCCTTCCCGGCGATCCCCGCCGGCGCGGGCCGCTCGTCCTGGCCCTTCACCGTGCCGCTCGCCTTCACGCGCTAGCCGGCTCCCTATCATCAAAAAGGAAAGGCAGACCCCGATGTACATCGCCATGAACCGCTTTAAGGTGAAGGACGGCTCTGAAACCGATTTCGAAGACGTCTGGAAGAACTCCAACTCGACGCTCGATGAGATGAAAGGCTTCCGCTCCTTCCACCTGCTCAAGGGTCCGCACAAGGACGCCGAGGGCTACACCCTCTATGCGTCCCACACGATCTGGGAGACGCATGACGACTTCGTCGCCTGGACCAAGTCGCAGAACTTCCGCGATGCCCACAAGAATGCCGGCGACCGCAAGCCCGCCTATCTGGGCCATCCGGAGTTCGAGGGATTTTCGGTCGTCGAAGGGGCTTGAGCGCCGATCGACAGCATCAGCTGCGGTGCGTCCTTCGAGGCTCGGCAAAGCCGAGCCTCGAAGGACGCACCCGCTCTCTACTCCGCCGCTGCCAGCAGGCTCGCATTGCCGCCGGCGGCGGTGGTGTCCACGCAGACCGCGCGCTCATGGGCGTAGGCCGCCGGATAGGCGATCTCCGCAACGAGCGGCACGATAGCGCCCTTGCGGGCGGCGAGCGCCTTGCGGATGGCGCGCGCATCGGTCTCGCCGCCTGCGAAGGCGACGAGGTCGACGTCCAGATCCGTCAGGCTCGCCGCGTCGACCGAACCGTCCAGCGCGGCCAGCGGCAAATCCTTGCCCAGCAGCGGCTTGAGGTACGCAGGCGCGCCTGAGGCGACCGCGAGCACGCGATTGCCGGCTGCGAGCGCCTGAACCACCTGCCAGACGAGTGCTTCCGGATCGGGCCCGAGACACAGTACCTTGCCGCGCGGCACCATCGTCAGCGTATTCGCCTCGCCCGTCGGACCCGGCAGGTCGATCGGGCCATAATCGAGCCGCGCGACGGCGGCCATGGCGTCTGCAGCCTTGCCGCGCAGATGCCGCCGCAGCTGGGCCACGCGATCGGCCCGCGCCGCCCAATCCGTCGAGGCCGCAGGCATACGCTCCGCAAGCGTTGTCGCCGAGATGGCCGCGGCCTCCGAGTTCGCGCCCTGCCCGGTCGCGGCACGACGGAACCGTCGAAGATAGTGCGGACCGCCGGCCTTTGGCCCGGTGCCCGAAAGCCCCTCGCCGCCAAAGGGCTGCGAGCCGACGATGGCGCCGATCTGGTTGCGGTTCACGTAAAGATTGCCCGCATGCACGCTGTCGACGACCTGCTGAACGCGCGCCTCGATCCTCGTGTGAAGCCCGAAAGTCAGTCCGTAGCCGCGTGAATTGATTCGCCGAATGACGGCCGCGATCTCGTCTGCCTCGAAGGTCGCGACATGGAGCACCGGCCCGAAGATCTCGCGCTCCATCGCCTCGATGCCGGCGACGCGCAGGATGGTCGGCGCGGCGAAAAGCCCGGCCTGCGGAGCATCCAGCCGCGCGACGACGCGCCGCTCCGCCTCGGCTTGCGCGACATAGGCCACGATGCCGTCACGCGCCTCGGCGTCGATGACGGGCCCGACATCGGTTGCCGTCGACCAGGGGTCACCCACGGCAAGCTCGGCCATCGCGCCTTTCAGCATGGCAAGCATCTTCGCCTCGACATCCTTCTGGACATAAAGGATTCGCAGCGCCGAACAGCGCTGGCCGGCGCTCTGGAAGGCAGACGCGAGCACGTCGCGCACGGCCTGCTCGGGCAGCGCCGTCGAATCGACGATCATCGCGTTGAGGCCGCCGGTCTCCGCGATCAGCATCGCATCCGGTCGCGCCGTCTCGGCGAGCTGGCGCTCGATGAGCCGGGCGACCTCGGTCGAACCCGTGAAGCAGACGCCTGCAATTCGCGGGTCGGCCGTCAGCGGCGCACCGACGGCAGGACCGTCGCCGGGCACAAGCTGCAGAAGACCGTCGGGCAGACCGGCCTCGTTGAGCAGCGCGACCGCGCGTGCGGCAATCAGCGGCGTCTGCTCGGCAGGTTTCGCCACGACGCCATTGCCCGCGACGAGCGCCGCCGCGATCTGTCCGGTGAAGATGGCGAGCGGAAAATTCCAGGGCGAGATGCAGGCGATCACGCCGCGCGCCTCACCGTCGGAAGCGCCGCCCCGCCGCGCCTCGGCTGCGTAGTAGCGCAGGAAATCGACCGCCTCGCGCACCTCCGCGATCGCGTCCGGCAAGGTCTTGCCGGCCTCGCGAGCGGCAAGCGCGAAGAATTCGCAGGCGTTCGCCTCGTAGAGATCGGCGGCCCGCTCCAGCACTGCAGCCCGCTCGCTCGCTGCCAACACAGCCCATCCGCCCTGCGCCGCCAGCGATGCCGAAACCGCGGCCTCGACGGCCGCCGCATTGCCTTCGACGACCTCGCCGACGATGTCGGACGGATCGGCCGGATTGACCACCTTGCGCGACACGCCCTCTCCGGCGCTCGGCTTCGCAGTCCATCGATACGGCGCGGCGAAGCGGCCCCGTTCGGCATCGATGACCGAAAGCGCCACCGGATCGGTGATGTCCCAGCCGATCGAGTTTGCCCGCTCAGGCGCGAAGATCGCCTTCGGCATCGGGATCGCCGGATTGTGGGCGGCACCCTGCCCTGCGATCACCTCGAACGGATCGCGCGCGATCTCCTCGGCGCTCACCTCCTCGTCGACGATCTGGTGCACGAAGGACGAGTTGGCGCCGTTTTCGAGCAGGCGTCGCACCAGATAGGCGAGCAGGTCCTCATGCGCCCCGACAGGCGCATAGATGCGGCAGCGCGTGCCTTCCTCGACCCGCACGGCCTCGTGCAAGGCCTCGCCCATGCCGTGCAGGCGCTGGAACTCGAAACTGTCGCGATCTTCAGCCATCGCCAGGATCGCCGCGACCGTGTGCGCATTGTGCGTGGCAAACTGCGGATAGATGCGGTCGCGCATGGCCATCAGCTTGCGCGCGCAAGCGACGTAAGAGACGTCCGTGTTCGGTTTGCGCGTGAAGACGGGATAGCTGTCGATCCCCAGCGTCTGCGCGCGCTTGACCTCGGTGTCCCAGTACGCGCCCTTGACGAGGCGCACCATGATCCTGCGATCCAGCCGCTCTGCGAGATCGTGGAGCCAGTCCAGAACGAAGGGCGCGCGCCGGCCATAGGCCTGCACGACGACGCCGAACCCGTCCCATCCGGCGAGCTCCGGGTCCGCGAGGACCTGCTCGATCACGTCGAGCGAGATGTCGAGCCGATCGGCCTCCTCGGCGTCGATGTTGAGGCCGATGCCGGCCTTGCGGGCCTGGATGACGAGGCTCTTCAGCCGCTTCACCATGACGGGCAGCATGCGCTCGGCCTGGAGGATTTCGTAGCGCGGGTGAAGCGCGGAAAGTTTCACGGAGATACCGGGATTGGTGCGTATGTCGGCGCTGTTGGTCGAGCGCGCCAGTGCCGCGATCGCATCGGCATAGGCACGGTGATAGCGCAGCGCGTCGGCATCGGTGCGCGCGGCCTCGCCCAGCATGTCGTAGGAATAGAGATAGCCCTTCTGCACCATCGGACGGCCGCGCTTCATGGCCTCCTCGATGGTTCGGCCGAGCACGAACTGGTCGCCCATCTCGCGCATCGCGGTGGCGACCGCGCGGCGAATGACCGGTTCGCCGAGACGCCGCACGAGCGAGCGCAGCGTCCCTTCGATGCCGCCCTCGCCCTCGTCGAGCACGCGGCCGGTGAGCGCCAGCGCCCATGTCGAGGCGTTGACGAAGATCGAGGCGGATTCGCCCGAATGCGCCGACCAGTCGTGCGGGGCGATCTTGTCGCGGATGAGCTCGTCCATCGTCTCCGCATCGGGCACGCGAAGCAGCGCCTCGGCGAGGCACATCAGCGCCACGCCCTCCTGCGTCGACAGGCCATATTCGGCGAGAAACGCCTCCATCATCCGCGGCGAGGTCGAACTGCGAACCTTGCGCACCAGATCGGCCGCGCGCGCCGAGATCGCCTCCCGCTCTACGTCTCCAAGCGCGGCGGTCTGCACCAGGCGATCGAGGCTCTCCTGCTCGTCGGCAAGGATGTGCGCGCGGATCGTCTCGCGCAGATGGGCGGCGGTTTGCGAAGTCATTATCGGTCCTGATCGGGGTGCTTCGGGCACAATGAGCGCTGGCCGGTGGCCGATCAAGCAGAGCTTTCGCTCTCCAACAGATCGCCGAGGCGGAAGCGGTACTGCGTTGTCTGCCGGTATGTCTCGCCGGGCCTCAGCACCGCCTGGGGGAAATAGGCGTGGTTCGGCGAATCGGGCCAGCCCTGCGGCTCAAGGCAGAAGCCTGCCCGCGGGCGGTAGACGATGCCATTCAGGCCCGGCACGCTGCGCGGCGGCAGATTGCCATCGAAGAACTGGAGCCCCGGTTCGGTGGTCCACAGCTCCATCTCGATGCCCGAGCGCGCGCCCTGGACCCAGGCAGCACGGCGCAGTCGGGTCGGGTGCGCCGCGAGACAATAATTGTTGTCGTAGGTAAACATCTCGCCTTCCCAGGCGAGCCCGATCGGCCGCGGCAGCACGAAATCATAGGCGGTGTGCGCGACCGGCAGGACGGCGCCGGTCGGGATGCCGTCGGGATCGACCGGCAGATAGGCCGACGCCGCGATCATCAGGCGATGGTCGCTGATGTCCCCGGCCCCGCCATCGTCAAGATTGAAATAGGGATGCGCGGCAAGGCTGCAGAGTGTGGGACGATCCGTCGTCGCTGTCAGTTCGACCGTCAGCGTCGACGGCGGGACGATGCGCCAGGTGCAGGCGATGTCGAGCGTGCCGGGAAAGCCGTTGGAACCGTGCTCGTCGCGGATCGTCAGCGTGACGAAATCAGGCCCGCGATCGGCGACGGTCCAGGCCCGCGACCAAAGCCCCGCCCCGCCGCCGTGCAAGGTGTGCAGGCCGTCATTGAGGTCAGTCTCGTAGTGCTCGCCGTCGAGCACGAACCGCCCGGCCCGAAGCCTGTTGGCGAAGCGACCGCATATCGCACCGTGGAAGACGGAATGCTGCGGATAATGGGCATCGTCCTCAAAGCCGAGGACCAGCGGCGCGTCGTGCCCCTTGAGGCGAAGGTCGCGCAGCAACGCGCCGAGCGTCATGACGCGCGCGGCAAGAGCGCCGGCGGCGAGTTCGATCGTCTCGAACCGCCGCCCCGCTGTAGTCAGGGTCTCGTCAGAGGCCAAGTCCGCCAATGCAGACATACTTCGTGTCGAGGTAATCCTCGATCCCCTGATGGCCGCCCTCGCGGCCGAGACCCGACTCCTTGACGCCGCCGAAAGGTGCTTCCGGCGTGGTGATCAGGCCTTCATTGACACCGACCATGCCGTATTTCAGCCCCTCCATCACGCGGAAGGCCCGGCCGAGATCGCCCGTGTAGAAGTAGCAGGCAAGCCCAAACTCGGTGTCGTTGGCGAGCCGCACGGCCTCTTCCTCGGTCTCGAACTTGAAGACCGGCGCGACGGGGCCGAAGATTTCTTCCTTCATGAACTTCATCGACGGCGTTGCGCCGGAGATGACCGTGGGCTGGAAGAAGGAACCACCGAGTTCGTGGCGCTTGCCGCCGGTGACGACCTTGCCGCCCTTGGCCTTTGCGTCGTCGATGAACTCCTCGACCTTCTCGACGGCCTTCTCGTCGATCAGCGGACCCTGCTGCACGCCGTCCTCGACGCCGGGTCCGACCTTGAGCTTCTGCGACGCAGCTGCGAACTTCTCGACGAACCGGTCATAGATGCCGGCCTGCACGAAGAAGCGGTTGGTGCAGACGCAGGTCTGTCCCGAATTGCGGTACTTGGCGGTCACCGCACCTTCCACCGCGCGGTCGAGATCGGCATCGTCGAAGATCAGGAACGGCGCATTGCCGCCGAGCTCCATCGAGACCTTCTTGACCGTCGAGGCCGACATCGCGATCAGCTTCTTGCCGACTTCGGTCGAGCCGGTGAACGTGATCTTCCTGACGAGCGGGTTGGTGCAGAGCTCCTCGCCGATCTCCGCGGCCGAGCCGGTGACGACGTTGACGACGCCGGCAGGCAGGCCGATCTCCTCGCAAAGCGCGCCCCAGGCGATGCCGGAATATGGCGTCTGCGATGCTGGCTTCACGACGCTCGTGCACCCGGCCGCGATGGCCGGGCCGATCTTGCGCGACAGCATCGAGGACGGGAAGTTCCAGGGCGTGATCGCCGCGATGACGCCGACCGGCTCCTTGGTCACCATGATGCGGCGGTCCGCCCATGGCGACGGCACCACGTCGCCATAGGCGCGGCGTGCCTCTTCGGCGAACCAGAGGATATAGGCCGCCGAAGCGCCGATCTCGCCCTTGGCTTCCGTCAGCGACTTGCCCTGCTCGAGCGTCAGAAGCTCCGCGAGCGAATCCTGGTTGTCCATGATCGCGTCATGCAGGGCGCGCAGCCATTTGGACCGCTGCAGCGCGCTCGTCTTGCGGAACGACACAAATGCGTCCTGCGCCGCCTCGATCGCCCGTCGCGTCTCTGCCTTGCCGGCCTTGGGAACCGTGCCAAGCTTCAGCCCGGTCGCCGGGTTGGTCACGTCGATCGTCGCGCCCGAATCCGCCTGGACCCACTTGCCTCCGATGAGGTTGGCTTCCTTCATGAACTGACTGGATTTCTGCAGCATCGGGCACTCCCTTCGGATTTGTTGGCCTCGGTCTTCGGCAAGCCTTCTAGGGCATGACGCCGTCCGGCGAAATGGCCCTGCCGAGCCGCAAAGGCCCAAAATTGTTTGATCCAGACCATATGGGGTTCGGGAAGCCAAGGGCAAAGCGATTGGCCGCGTGTCCCTGCGCTTAGCCGAGCACACGCTCCAGCATCACCAGCCAGAACAAAGTCGTGCCGGCCGAAATCGCCGTCGTCATCGTCATGGTGTTGGCCGCAAGCCCCTGCCCCGTGCCGAACTGCGTGGCGATAAGATAGGGGTTGATGCCTGTCGGCATGGCTGCCGTGATCACCGCGACGCTCGCCAGCAGCGGCGGCAGGTCGGCCGCGACGACGATCGCCAGCACCATGGCCGGCATGATCATAAGCTTGATGGCCGAGAGAAGCAGCGCCGGCTTCAAATTGCCGGAGATGCCGAACTTGCCGAGCCCGAGCCCCATCGCGATGAGCGCGACCGGCCCGGCGGTCCCGGCAATCGTGTCGACGAAGCGCTGGCCGAGCGCAGGAATCGGCAGGTTTGCGACGTTCCAAGCGATGCCGCCGAAGATGCCGATGACGATGGGATTGCGGATCAGCGTCACGAAGAACTTCGCCGCCAGCGACGATACGCTCTGGACCTGACCGCCTTCCGATCGATCCACCCAGGCAAAGGCGATGATCGAGGCTGCCAGCAGCGTCGGCAGGTGAACCATCACGATCAGCGAAAGGATTTCGAACCCCTCCGGCCCATAGACCCCCAGGATCAGCGGGATCCCGAGCAGGACGGTGTTGGAGAAGCAGCCGGCGACGCCACCGACGATGGAAGCGCGCGTGTCGCGACCGAAAATGACAGTGGTCGCGATCTGGCCCATCGCCCAGGCGATGGCGACGGCGGAGAAATAGCTGCCCCAGAGCGCCACGAGCTGGCCGCCCTCGAATTCGGCCGCCGCCAGCGTGCGAAACAACAGGCACGGGATGGCCAGCGTGATCGCGTATTGCGTCAGCGCGTCGCCGATCTTGACCGTCAGAAGACCCGTGAGACCGGCCAGATAGCCGAGCGCCACGAGCCCGAACACGAAGACCGTCGTCTCTAGAAAGGCTCCCATGAGACGTCGTTACGCGCCCCCGTGCGACGCCGCAAGATTGCCCGTCCGGCATAACCGATCTTCGCCAGCCCTCCATTCCTGCGCGCATCCGACGCTGTCGGCTTGCCTTTCGGCCCACGCTCCCGTCCCTATATGTCCCTCGGTAACAATACGGATGTCGGAATGCTGCGATCTCTGGCCCTGGTGGCCGCTCTTCTCATCGCTGCGCCTGCCCAGGCGACGGAGGCAGCGTGGGCGCTGCTGCGCAATGGCGGCCAGGTGGTGCTGCTCGTCCACGCAAACGCGCCGGGCACCGGCGATCCGGCCAATTTCGACCTCGAGAATTGTCGCACGCAGCGCAATCTGTCGGATCGCGGCCGCCAGCAGGCGCGCCGCATCGGCGCCCTTTTTGCCGCCAGGGCGGCGCCGGTCGAGGCGGTCTATACGAGCCGCTACTGCCGCACGCGCGAGACCGCGACGCTCGCTTTCGGCGATTCGCTGACGGAGGATTTCGAGGCACTCGATCCGGTCGCCGAGGATGCCGAGCTCGCCGCCGAACGCCTGGAGGCGGTCCGCCAGCTCGTCGCCGAACATCTGGGCTCCGACACGATCGTTCTGGTGACGCACATCGACAATATCGTGCAATGGCTGGGCGTACGGCCGCGCGAGGCCGAGGCGATCGTGGTCAATGCGGATGAAGACGGTCTGTCGGTCGCGGGAAGGATCATCTTCAACTGACGCCCGGCGGCCTTCGGCCACAGGCCTTTCCCTGCCGCCAAAAACGGAATAGACAGCCGCCAAAGCTCCCAAAGACATCCGAGGCAACAATCGTGACTACCACATTCGACAAGGTCGCCGACATCATCGCCGAGACGAGCGAAATCGACCGCGAGACGATCACGCCGGAAAGCCACACGATCGACGATCTCGGCATCGACAGCCTCGACTTCCTCGACATCGTCTTCGCGATCGACAAGGAATTCGGCATCAAGATCCCGCTCGAGAAGTGGACGCAGGAAGTCAACGAGGGCAAGGCTTCGACCGAAGAGTACTTCGTCATGAAGAACCTCTGCGCCAAGATCGACGCGCTCGTCGCCGCAAAGGCGGCCTGAGTTCGGCCCGATGAGCGGTCGCGACGTCGTCATCACCGGCATCGGCCTCGTCTCGGCGCTGGGAATCGGTGCGGAGGCGAACTGGCGGGCGTTCTCGACGCCGGGCACGACGCCGGTCACCGACAGCGAGCGCTTCAGGCCCTATACGGTCCACCCGCTGCCCGAGATCGACTGGAACGCGCAGATCCCGAAGCGCGGCGACCAGCGCCAGATGGAAACCTGGCAGCGCCTTGGCACCTACACGGCGGGCCTCGCGCTCGACGATGCGGGGATCAAGGAAAACGAGGCGCTTTGCGCCACGATGGACATGATCGTGGCAGCCGGCGGCGGCGAGCGCGACACGAGTGTCGATACCGCGATCCTCGAGGCAGCACTGTCGCGCAACGACGTCGACGTGCTCCTCAACGAGAAGCTGACGACGGAGCTGCGCCCGACGCTGTTCCTCGCGCAATTGTCCAATTTGCTCGCCGGCAACATCTCGATCGTCCACAAGGTCACCGGCTCCTCCCGCACATTCATGGGAGAGGAAGGCGCGGGCGTCGCTGCGCTGCAGACGGCCGTGGCGCGCATCGCTTCCGGCCAGTCGACGCACATGCTCGTTGGCGCATCCTTCCAGACCGAGCACCCCGACATGCTGCTCGCCTATGCCTTGGGCGGATACCTCGCCAAGGACGGCTGGTCGCCGCTCTGGTCGCGCGGCGATGGCGGCGTCATCACAGGATCGGGCGCAGCATTCCTCGTCCTGGAATCGCGAGACCACGCCCAAGCGCGCGGCCGCAAGGCCTATGCGACACTAGCCAAGGTCGCAGCCTCGCGCATCCGCCGCGGTCGCGACGATCTCGACCGGGGCATCGCCGCACTCGCGTCGGAACTCGGCGCTTCGAACGGCACGCTTGCCGTCTCCGGCGCTTCGGGTGCCCCCGCGGCAACGAAGGCCGAGCAGACCGCGCTCGACGATCATCCGCTGCGCGGTTTCTCGGCGCTGACCGGGCATCTGAAGGAAGCGCAGTTCCCCTTTGCCGTTGCGCTCGGCGCGCTGTCGCTGTCGGCCGGCACCGCCATCCCGCAGCTCGATGCCGCCGAAAAGCCGTTCGACGGGCGGCCCGAGGCTGTGCTCGCCACCGCGATCGGCTATCATCGATACGAAGGCGCCGGGCTCCTTCTGCCCGCCTGACAGGTTGAGGATCAGCGTGAAGACGAAAGATCATCTCGGCAGGCCGATCGTCGCCGTCACCGGCATCGGCATGGTCACTTCGCTCGGCCAGGGCGTCGATGCCAACTGGCAGGCTCTGACCGAGGGTCGCTCGGGCATCCGCCGGATCAGCCGGTTTGCCACCGACCATCTCGCCACGACGATTTCCGGCATGGTCGACTTCCTGCCGTCGAGCAGCCAGGGACCGGCCGCGCACACCTTGATGATGGCCGACCTGTCCGCCGCCGAGGCGCTTGCAGCCGCGGGCTTCGCAGGCACGGATTTCCAAGGTCCGCTCTTCCTCGCCGCCCCTCCCGTCGAACTCGACTGGCATCACCGCCTCGACCTCTACAGGCATGGCTCGGCCGGCGAAGGCTATGACCGCCTCGCCGACGCCGCCGAAGCCGGCCACGGCCGCGACATGTACGAACTCAGCCAGTTCGGCGCGATCGCCGACACGCTCGCCGACAAATACGGCACGACCGGGCTGCCGGTAACGCTGTCGACGGCATGCGCTTCGGGCGCGACCGCGATCCAGCTCGGCGTCGAGGCGATCCGCCGCGGCGAATGCGACCGCGCGCTGGCGGTCGGCGCCGACGGCTCGGCGACGGCCGAAGCGCTCATCCGCTTCTCGCTGCTTTCCGCCCTGTCGACGCAGAACGAAAACCCGGAGAAGGCCTCGAAGCCCTTTTCCAAGGACCGCGACGGCTTCGTGCTTGCCGAAGGCTCGGCGGCGCTCGTCCTCGAATCGCTGGAAGCGGCGACGGCGCGCGGCGCGACCGTGTACGGACTGATCCTCGGTTGTGGCGAAAAGGCTGACGACTTCCACCGCACGCGCAGCAAGCCCGACGGCTCGCCGGCGATTGGCGCGGTGCGTGCAGCGCTCGAAGATGCGGGGCTCGACGCCGGCGGCGTCGACTACATCAACGCGCACGGCACCTCGACGCCGGAAAACGACAAGATGGAGCATATGTCACTGTCCGCCGTACTCGGCGAGCGCATGCGGCAGATCCCGATCTCGTCGAACAAGTCGATGATCGGCCACACGCTGTCGGCCGCCGGCGCGATCGAGGCGGCGATCTCGCTCCTGACCATGCGCAACGGCATGCTGCCGCCGACGATCAATTACGACAACCCGGATCCCGCGATCGAGCTCGACGTCGTGCCGAACGCCGCGCGCCCTGCGTCGATCGGCACCGTGCTGTCGAACTCCTTCGGCTTCGGCGGCCAGAACACGTGCCTTGTCATGGGCCGCGAACCGGTCTAGGTCGCGCCGACCCTTATCAACCGACAGCCGAGAAGCCATGCGCGCCCTTCAACTCGTCGAGGACCGGACGCTCCGCGTCGTCGAGATCGATCCGCCTGCCGCCCCTCCTCCCGGCGAGGTCCGCGTGGCGATCCGCGCGGTGGCGCTCAACCATATCGACGTCTGGGGCTGGCGCGGCATGGCGTTCGCCAAGCGCAAGATGCCGCTGACGGTGGGCGCGGAAGCCGCCGGCATCGTCGAGGCGCTCGGCGAAGGCGTGTCGGGCCTCGTGCCGGGCCAGCTCGTCTCCATCTACGGCGCGCGCATCTGCGGCCGCTGCCGGAACTGTCGCCAGGGACGCGACAATCTCTGCGAGCATGTCGAAGGCGTGCATGGCTTCCATCTCGACGGCTTCGCGCAGGAATACGTCAACCTGCCGGCACGCCAGCTCGTGCCGGCACCGCCCGGTGTCACCGAAATCGGCGCAGCCGTCTCGCCGATCACCTTCGGTACCGTCGAACACATGCTGTTTGACAATGCGAAGCTCGAGCCGGGCGAGACGATCCTGATCCATGCCGGCGGCTCCGGCATCGGTTCTGCCGCGATCCAGCTCGCCCGCCGCATGGGCTGTACGGTGATTACCACCGTCGGCTCCGACGACAAGATCGAGCGCGCAAGGGCGCTCGGCGCTGATCACGTGATCAACTACCGCACCGACCGCTTCGAGGGCGTGACGCGCAAGCTGACGAAGAAGCGCGGCGTCGATGTCGTCTTCGAACATGTCGGCGCGGACACCTTTGCAGGTTCCATGCTGGTCCTGAAGCGCGGCGGGCGGCTCGTCACCTGCGGTTCGACCTCGGGCGTGACGACGCAGATCAACCTGATGCAGCTCTTCCAGCAGCAGCTCCGCATCATCGGCTCCTTCGGCTGTCGCAAGCAGAACATGGTCGACGCCATGGCCAAGATGGCCGCCGGCATCGTCGAGCCGGTCATCGACAGCGAAGTCTCCATGGGCGAGATCGGCACCGCGCTGGAGCGCATGGAAGGACGGCAGGTCTTCGGCAAGATCGTCCTTCGCGTGAACTGATGGCCGGCAGGCCTGCCCGCATAAAGACGCCGCGTACGCCTATCCAGCACGCTGTCTGGCGCGTCGCGCGCCGCCTGAACCTTGCCAAGGACTGGCTTGTCGCACAGGCTGCCTACGCACTCCTGTGGCTGCTGCGCCGCCTGCCACCGGACCGCGCCCTGAACTTCGCCGACCGCGCGGCTCGCAAGGTCGGCCCGTGGTTCGGCCGCCACCGCACTGCCACCTCGAACCTGCGCGCCGCGTACCCTGAGAAGACGGACGCGGAGATCGAGGCGATCGCGCTCGACATGTGGGGCAACATGGCGCGGCTTGCCGCCGAGTATGTGTTCCTCGACGACATCTTCGATTTCGACCCGGCACGACCGGAGCTTGGCCGCGTCGAGATCGTCGGCGCGGAAATCTTCGACCGACTGGTGAAGGAAGACCGCCCGCACATTTTCTTCACCGGCCACACCGGCTCGTTCGAGCTCTTGCCGGTTGCAGCCGCCAAGTTTGGCCTGCCGCTGACGGCGCTCTTTCGCGCGCCTAACAATCCGTATCTCGCCGATTACGTGTTTGCCACGCGCACGTCGAAAATGGGCGGCCTGGTCCAGTCACGGCGCGGCGCGGCCTTTTCGCTCGCCGGCATTCTCGACCAGAACGGCAATGTCGGCATGCTCGTCGACCAGAAGTTCGGCGGCAAGCACGGCGTGCCGACCACCTTCTTCGACCGGCCCTGCAAGAGCAATCCGCTGCTGGCAAAGCTCGCACGCCACTACGAGTGCGACGTCTATCCGACCCGCACCATCCGCCTGCCCGGCAATCGCTACAGGCTGATCGTCGAGGAGAAGCTGGCCCTGCCGCAGAGCCCCAAAGGCGGGCTCGACGTGGCCGCGACGACGCAGCTCCTGCAGCATGTCGTCGAGCGATGGGTGCGCGAACATCCCGGCCAGTGGATGTGGTTCCACAAGCGCTGGAAATAGCGCTCAGTAATAGTTCATCACCGCGTGCCGCGCCTCGGCGAAGAACAGCCAGCGCTCCGCCAGCATGCCGACGAGATGGACGATAACGGCGCCGCCCGCGAGCACCACGGCTGCGGTTCCGCCCGGCATGAAGACCATCACCAGCATCGCGGCGAACGGCAGCAAGCCGCCGAGTACGAAGGCGATCCGGAAGAGCTTCGATGCATGCTTGCGCGCGATGCGAAACCCCATCTCGCGGGTAAGATAGTTCTCGTTCGTATGCGGCCGCTCGAACAGCCGCACCTTGCCGATCGCCCCCAGCCCCGTCGCCGTCTCCGGCGTGGATAGCGGCCGCGTGGTGTACATCCGGTTGCGCCAGGCGAGCTTCGCGGCCCATGCGGAGAGAAGCGCTGCAGCCGTTCCGAGCGGCATCAACGCCGACGTTTCCCCGGCCGCACGACCGAATGCCGTCGCGAGCAGCAGTCCTCCGGCCGTGGCAAACAACAGGTAGCACGCCGGCGTCAGCTTCGTGTTCCACGCCTGGACCGAGCCGAGCGAGGCATAGATCATGGCCGTGGCGTAGACCGTTAGCCCCGACATGGCGACCACGATAAGTCCCCATACCGCCTGATGCCGGCCTTCGAGAACGGCGAACCACGAGAGCACGGCGAGAGGCGCGAAACCGAGGAGCGCCAGCACGCCCTCGCGCGACAGCCAGCTCGAACGCCATTGCGATAACGCCCGCCAGGCACGCTGGCGGTTGAGAAGGTGGCCGGTCGAAGACAGGAGCCCCGCTCCGATCAGGATGAAGGCGGCGGGATAAGCAAGGCGCCCGGCGAGCGGCTGCGGATCGACGAGCCCGAGCCCAAGCATCGCCGCCAGCCCGTAGCCGAGGCCGGACAGGGTCGTGAAGACGATGATCGACAGCGCCGGATGCATGGTGCGCCTAGAGCCTGTCGAGCATGGAATCGACCCAGGCGAGAAAGCCAGTCGCGCCGCTCGTATCTTCGACGTGCGCCGGGGCTGCCGCAGCCAGGCTCCTGCGCGGGCGCGGCGGCAGATACTTGTTGACCGGCCGCGTGCCCTGCTCCGGCATGAGGTCGATCCCGCCGCGCTCGGCGACCATGATCGACACCGCTGAAGACGGGTCGGCCAGATCGCCGAAATGCCGCGCATTGGTCGGGCAGGAGCGCACGCAGGCCGGCTGCCGGTCTGCCTCATCCATCGTCTCGTTGTAGATCCGGTCGATGCAGAGCGTGCACTTCTTCATCACACCTGCCGCGAGATCCATCTCGCGCGCGCCATAGGGGCACGCCCAGGCGCAGAGCCCGCAGCCGATGCATTTGTTCTCGTCCACGAGAACGATGCCGTCCTCGGCCCGCTTGTAGGAAGCGCCCGTCGGACAGACGGTCACGCAGGGCGCATCTTCGCAGTGCAGGCAGGATTTCGGGAAGTGGACGATCCGCGCCTGCCCCGCCTCGCCGACGACCTCGCCGCCCTCGGGCACGACCTCGTAGGAATGCACCCGGTTCAGCCAAGCGCCGGATACCTCGCGTCCGTACGGCTCCTGATCGGACAGTGGCGCGCCATAGCCGCTGGTGTTCCACTCCTTGCAGGACACGACGCAGGCGTGGCAGCCGACGCAGATGTCGAGATCGATCACGAGCCCGAGCTTCTTCGGCGTGGGAGGCGGCAGCATGGTCATGCGGATGCCTGCCTTTGCCGACACGGAGACGCTGGGCGACCCCCACCCCTTACCCCTCCCCACAAGGGGGAGGGAGACGTTCGGCGTAGCCCACAGTCCTCAACGCGCAGACAAGCATCGATGCTCGAAGGCGATTGCAGATAAGCGCCTACGATCACGCCCTCCCTCCCCCTTGTGGGGAGGGATACAGGGTGGGGGTCCCGCCGCCACCGCCATTGCCTGATCAGCCACCCCCTCACCCGGCCCACTCCTCGCCATAGCGCAGTTCGTCGGTTCGCTCGCCCTGCGCCATGCGCAATTCCGGAAATTGCGGCCGGCTCGCCACGTCGGGCTCGGCCTTCTCGATGCGCACACGAAGGTCGTACCAAGCCGCCTGCCCCGTCACAGGATCGCTGTTGGAGCGGCGCGAGCCGTCTTCGCGCGGTGGTAGAAGATCGTCGATGAGGTGATTCAACAGGAAGCCCTTTTGCGCTTCCGGGACGTCCGAGTTGAGCCCCCAGGCGCCCTTGCGCTTGCCGATCGAGTTCCAGGTCCAGACCGTGTGCTGGTTGACGGCATCCATGCGCGCCACCGGCACCTTGATCCGTCCATTGCGCGAGATCAGCCACGCCCAGTCGCCATCGGCGAGTCCATGTGCGTCACAAACGACGCCAGGCACGAAAAGCCGGTTCTCGGTGTGGATCTGGCGGAGCCACGCATTCATCGACCCCCAGGAATGGTACATCGCCATCGGCCGCTGCGTGATCGCGTGGAGCGGGAAGTCGTCAGCCGCAACCACATCCTCCTCGATCGGCGCATACCAGTGCGGCAGCGGCGTGAAGGCGGTGCGAATGCGCTCGCGATAGGCCGGAGGCGCGACCGGCTTGCGCAGGCCGTCAGCCGAGAGCCTGAACTTCTGCAGAACTTCGGAATAAAGCTGGAACGTCACCGGCTGAGGGGTCTCGGCGAGGCCCATGCGCACGGCGAAATCCTGCCAGGCCTGGTTGGCGTGTTTGAAGAAGGCTGCCTCCGGCGGCACATGCATCTGGAAGAACGCGCCGTTTTCCTTGTAGCGCTCGATCTGGTCGGCATTCGGCGCACCTCGCCCCGCCAGTTCGCCATCACGTCCGCGATAACCGACGAGAAGGCCGACGCCCGGCCGGCGCTCGTGATGGACGATGTAATCGGCATAGTCGCGATAGACTGGCTTCCCTTCGGCATCCACGAAGCCCGGCAGTCCGAGCCGGGCACCGAGATCGATGAGCAAGCTCTGAAACGCGCGTACGTCGCGGTCGGGCTCGAGCACCGGCCAGCGTATGCCGTCCGCGACCGCGTCCGGCTCCGAGATCGGCCGGTCGAGCAGCGAGATGCAGTCGTGCCGCTCCAGATAGGTCGTATCCGGCAGGATCAGATCGGCATAGGCGACCATTTCCGACTGGTACGCGTCCGACACGATGATCTTCGGGATGCGATACTGGCCGGTCGCGGGATCGATGTCCTCCAGCTTGGCGATCGTCTCGGCCGTGTTCATGGCCGAGTTCCAGGCCATGTTGGCCATGTAGAGGAACAGCACCTCGATCGGATACGGATCGCCCGCATGCGCATTGGCGATGACGCTGTGCATCATGCCATGCGCGGCGATCGGCGCCTCCCACGAAAACGCCTTGTCGATCCGGGTGGGCCTGCCCTCGTTGTCAACCAGAAGGTCCTCCGGGCCGAGCGGAAAGCCGAGATGCGGGCCCGGCAGCGGCCTTCCGGGAATGACCTGCTCCGGCTTGCCATGCGGCCGCGGATGCGCCTCAACCGGCTTCGGATACGGCGCCTCGAACCGGAAGCCGCCCGGGCAGTCCACTGCGCCGATCAGCACCTGGAGGAGATGCAGCGCACGAGCCGTCTGGAAGCCGTTGGAATGAGCCGAGATGCCACGCATGGCGTGGAAGGAGACGGGCCGGCCGACGAAGGTCTGGTGCCGCTCGCCGCGCATGTCGGTCCAGGGCTGGTCGATCTCGATTGCCTCCTCGAAGGCGACGCGACCGATTTCCGCTGCAAGCCCGCGAATGGTGTCCGCCGGCACGCCCGTTTCCCGCGCCACCGCCTCCGGCGCATAGGCCGCATCGAGATAGGTCTTTGCCATCAGGTCGAAGACCGGCACGGCATGACGTCCGTCTGCGAGCTGGAATCGACCGGAAAGGGTGATTCGTGCGCCCTTCGTGCCTTCCGGAACCGCTTGCTCGGTGACCCCCTCCCAGACGAGCACGCGGCCTTTATCGTCACGCGCGAAAAGCCCGTGGTCCTCCGTGCCCGGTTCGTCGATCACCAGCCAGGCCGCATTCGAGTAGCGGACGAGATAATCGAGATCGACACGGCGCGCCTTCAGAAGCTCGTGCACGATCGAAAGAACCAGCAATCCGTCTGTTCCCGGCCGGATGCCGATCCAGTCGTCGGCGATGGCCGAATAGCCGGTGCGTACCGGATTGACCGAAACGAACCGCGCCCCGCGCGACTTCAGCTTCGATATGCCGATCTTGATCGGGTTCGAATCATGGTCTTCCGCCACACCGAACATCACGAAAAGCCTGGTACGCTCCCAGTCCGGCGAGCCGAACTCCCAGAATGCGCCGCCGATGGTCGTGATGCCGCCGGCCGCCATGTTGACCGAGCAGAAGCCGCCATGGGCGGCATAGTTCGGCGTACCGAACTGCTGCGCCCACCAGCTGGTAAGCGCCTGCGACTGGTCGCGGCCGGTGAAGAAGGCGAGCTTCTTCGGGTCGGTTTTGCGGATGTCGCCGAGCCAGCCTGCAGCCAGCGACAACGCCTCGTCCCAGCCGATCTCCTCGAACTCGCCCGATCCGCGCTGGCCGACGCGCTTCATCGGTGCGCGCAGGCGGGCCGGCGCGTAGTGCTGCATGATGCCGGCCGAGCCCTTGGCGCAGAGCACGCCACGGTTCACCGGATGGTCGCGATTGCCTTCGATGTAGCGGATCTTGCCGTCCCGAAGATGAACGTCGATCCCGCAACGGCACGCGCACATGTAGCACGTGGTCTTGCGGACCTCATCCGAAACATGCCGTGAAAGATCAAGGCCTTCGCCCGCCACAAGAGCCTCCCGAAGCGGCCCTTCGAGGACCGGCTTGCCGGCTCACTAGACAGAACCCCACCCCCGGACGCAAGCGTTCAGCGACTGCGCCCACAAACGGAAAAGGCCGCGGCGATTGCTCGCCGCGGCCTTTGCCCCAAACAGAAGACCTACGGAGCGCCGGCCTGAAGTCCGATAATGTTGACGCCTGTCGGCAAGTCCATCGTAGCGCCGTAACGGTCCTCTGCCTTCAGGGTATCGGCACCGAAGGAGCCACGGAAGCCTACGAGAATTTTGTGCGTGTTGAGTTCGCCATCTCCGTCACCGGAATAGTTGTCGAACTGATACCTGCCAAAAACCGAAAAGGGCGTGTTATCGAAGCGATAATCAGCCTGAGCGGCAAGCGTCCACTGATCAAGATCGCCTTCGCCAAAATCGAGTGTACGGTAGCCGACTTCACCCTCGACCTTGAAATTATCGTGCAGGAAGTAACGAGCGACGCCGCGAGCGCCCCAGATATCAGCGTCGATCGGGAATTCTGCATCAATCTGACCATAGTAAAGCTGGCCGTATAGCGTCACGCTCCCGAAGTACACCTGCGCTTCTGGTCCGACAATATATTCGCGAAGGCTAGGCCCGCTTGCGATGCTCGTGACAGACGCAAAAACGCCAGCAGCGAAGCTGTTCGGGTCGCGCCAGTACACATGCGCACCAGCACCAATATTATCGACATTGCCTCCGTCAAATCGCAGGCTCTCACCAAACAAATCGCCCTGCACGTTCCAGCGGTCCGTTACCATATAATTCGCGCGAGCCGCACCGCCGAAATTCCAGGCGTTCTCGCTCTCGCCGTCAAAATCGAACCACACACCACCGAGGTAGCCCTCGATGTGACCCGAGAAGCGCTCAGGGCTGGCCAACACTGGCATCGGCTCTTCGACGTAGACGATCGGGTCGGCAGCAAAAGCCGGGGCCGTCAAAGCCACCAGCGAAACGGACATCAGAAGCTTGCGCATCACTAAATCCCCCATTTGGGTTACCTCATATGGGGTAATCGATCTCACGAAATTTGAGGCTCGGCAATCGCCTCCCAATGCGTCGGCAGCTGCAGTAGCGACGATGGAGCGGCAGTGATGCAGAACAGTCACATTCCGCGCTGTTTATTAGTTTTTACTTTACTATCATCGCCTGGCGGAGGTTGTCGCGCCAAGGGGAAACGCAACTACCGGACGTCCTCTCGGTCGTCACGGACGACTGTGTCGATTCGCGCCCTGCGCCTTGTCCGCCGAAGCTGATCGCTTGCAGCCCGTCAGCTGCGAGCTGCGGTCAACCTTTCAGTCATGTCTCGCTTAGGGCCGCAGCTCCGCCGCCAGCATGGGCGCTTCATTGCGGATGACGACGCGGGTATTGCCGGCGCCGACCTCGCGGACGAGGTTGTAGAACAGTTCCGCATTCGCGGTTTCCAGCCGCACGCAGCCGTGGGATGCCGGCGTCCCGAGGCGGTTGACGGCCGTGGTGCCATGCACCGCCCAGCCGCGATCGTAGAACACGGCGAACGGCATCGGCGCGTTGTCATAGGTGCGCGAAAGCCAGAGCTTGTGCATGCGATAGGGTCGGAACTCGCCTTCGGGCGTGGAAAAGCCCGCGCGTGCGGTCGAGACCGGCCATGTGTGGATGACTTCGCCGTAGCGCTCGACGGTCATCGTCTGCGTGGAGATGTCGACGGTCGCCAGAAGCGGTGTCGCGGACGCAGCACCCGTGCCGGCAACCGCAAGCAGCGCAGCTGCGAAAAGACGTTTACGCATGTTACCCACCCACAAGAACCAGAACCGACACTGCGTCCCTTCAGCGCCTCGATAAAGACACGAAAACGCTAACAAATGGCTGTGCGTGTGCCTTGCGCTTGCCTGCGCAGGCCTGCCAGATTGTGACGATGAACGACAGGCTGCTTCGTGCGGTTGAGGATCGTCGCGACGAGGTCGTGGCTCTCACCCGTGATCTCATCCGCTTTCCGACCGTCAACCCGCCCGGCGAGGCCTACACGCCCTGCGCCGAGTGGATTGCGGGCTATTTGCGTCGTCGCAGGTTCGACACGCAGTTGATCCGCGGGGAAGGCGCGCCGGGAGACACCGATCGCTATCCGCGCACAAACGTCGTCGCACGGCGCGAAGGGCGCGGACCCGGCCCGGTCGTCCACTTCAACTCGCACATCGACGTGGTCGAGGCCGGCGACGGCTGGACCGTCGATCCCTTCGAGGGTGTGGTGAAGCATGGCCGCGTCTATGGTCGCGGCGCCTGCGACATGAAGGGCGGCATGGCTGCCTCGATGATCGCGGTGGAGGCCTTTCTCGCCGTCTATCCGGATTTTCCGGGCGCCATCGAGATCTCAGGCACGGTCGACGAGGAATCGGGCGGCTTCGGTGGCGTGGCGCATCTGGCGCGGATGGGGCTGTTCTCGAAGCCCCGCGTCGATCACGTGATCATCCCCGAACCGCTCAACAAGGATCGCATCTGCCTCGGCCATCGCGGCGTGTGGTGGGCCGAGATCGAGACCAAGGGCGAGATCGCACACGGGTCTATGCCGTTCCTGGGTGATTGCGCGGTGCGCCACATGGGCGCCGTGCTCGAAGCCTTCGAGGACCAACTCTTCCCGGCGCTCGACGCCAAGCGAACCGAAATGCCCGTCGTGCCCGAAGGTGCCCGGCGCTCGACCATGAACATCAACTCGATCCATGGCGGGCAGACGGAAGACTACCGCCCCGGCCTCCCCTCGCCAAACGTGCCCGACTGGTGCCGCATGACGATCGACCGGCGCTTCCTGCTGGAGGAGCGGATCGACGAGGTGAAGGGCGAGGTCACCGCTATCCTCGACCGGCTCGCCCGCGAGCGGCCGAAATTTCGTTACGCGATCCGCGACGTGATGGAAGTCCTGCCGACGATGACGGAGCGCGATGCGCCCGTCGTCACGGCGATCGCGGACGGCATCCGCCAGATCTTCGAGAAGGAGCCGGACTACGTCATCTCGCCCGGCACCTACGACCAGAAGCACGTCGCGCGCATCGGTCATCTGCACGATTGCATCGCCTATGGCCCCGGCATTCTCGACCTCGCGCACCGTCCCGACGAATGGGTCGGGATCGACGACATGGTCGAGTCGGCCAAGGTCATGGCGATCGGCCTCGACGCGCTCCTGCGCGGGCCGAAGGGCTGAAGCCTAGCGGCTGACGCCGACGGTCAGCGCAGGCTTGGTGTTGATCGTCTGGAAGACGACGCAATAGCGCTCGGTGAGCTTGAGCAGCGTGTCGATGCGCTCCTGCGGCTCGTCGGTCTTGAGCTTGAAGTCGAGCCGGATCGCGGCAAAGCCGACCGGAGCCTCCTTGTCGACGCCGAGCGTGCCGCGGAAATCGAGATCGCCCTCGGCAGCGACCTCGGCGGCTTCCATCTTGAAGTCGAGCGCAGTCGCAACCGCCTTGAGCGTCACGCCAGCGCAGGCGACGAGCGCCTCGAGCAGCATGTCGCCGGAGCAGAGCTCGGCGCCGCTGCCGCCGGTGGCCGGATGAAGCCCGGCGATCGCGATCGCACGGCCGGTCTCCACCTTGCAGGCAATCGACTGGTCGTCCACCGAGCCATGAGCGCGCAGCGTGACCATCGCCTCGCCCGGCGTTTCGCGATAGGCGCTCTTCAGCGGCGCCTGCATGTCCTTCAGCGTGGCGGAATCCATGGCCATCTCCATCCTGCGCGATTGCGTCCAACTTTGGCACCGCTTTGCACCAAATCGGCAAAGCTTGCAAAGCCGGTGATTTACTCGCGCCGCAAATCGCGCTTTGATCCCCACACCTTACGTCATGGGAGTGCCCGATGAAGATTTTGAAGTCCATTCTGGTCGCAGCCGCCCTGGCGCTCGCCGCGGGCACTGCGGCGCATGCGCAACGCGCCGACCTCGTGATCGGAATGGTGCTGGAGCCTCCGCACCTCGACCCGACCGCGGGCGCCGCCGCGGCGATCAAGGAAGTCGGCTACGGCAACATCTTCGAAGGCCTGACCCAGATCGGCCCGAACGGCGAAGTCCTGCCGCTGCTCGCCACCAGCTGGGACATCTCGGAAGACGGCAAGACCTACACATTCACGCTCGCCGACGGCGTGACCTTCCACGACGGCGCGGCCTTCTCGGCAGAAGACGTGAAGTTCTCGCTTGACCGCGCGCGTGCCGACGATTCCACCAACCCGCAGAAGGGCCTGTTCGCGGCCATCGAGAATGTCGAAGTCGTCGATCCGCAGACCGTGCGCGTGACGCTCGCCAGCCCGCAAGGCAATTTGCTGTTCAACCTCGGCTGGGGCGAGGCTGCCATCGTCTCGCCGGCGACTGCCGAGACCAACAAGGAGAACCCGATCGGCACCGGCCCGTTCCGCTTCCAGAATTGGGCGCGCGGCTCATCGATCACGCTGACCCGCAACGACGATTACTGGGGCGAGGCTCCGTCGCTGGAGCGCGCCGAGTTCCGCATCGTACCGGATGCCGCAGCTGCCGTTCCGGCGCTCCTGTCCGGTGACGTCCAGGCCTTCTCGAACATGCCCGCCGGCGACGCGCTGCCGCAGATCGAGGCGGACGCGCGCTTCAAGGTGGTGATAGGCTCGACCGAGGGCGAAACGATCCTGTCGATCAACAACGGCAAGGCGCCGTTCAACGATCTGAAGGTCCGCCAGGCGATCGCGCACGCGCTCAACCGCGAGCAGATCATCGCCGGTGCCGGCACCGGCGGCCTCGGCACGCCGATCGGCTCCCACTTCGCACCGCATCATCCGGCCTATGAAGACCTGACCGGCACCTATCCGTTCGATCCCGATGCGGCCCGCGCGTTGCTCGCCGAAGCCGGCGTCGCCGACGGCACCTCGATCACGCTCAAGCTGCCGCCGCCCACCTATGCCCGCGAAGGCGGACAGGTCGTTGCCGCCCAGCTCCGCAACATCGGCTTCAATGTCGAGATCATCCCGCTCGAATGGCCGCAATGGCTGGAGCAGGTGTTCACCAACAAGGACTTCGACCTGACGATCATCAGCCATGTCGAGCCGATGGACATCGATATCTACGCCCGCGACAACTATTACTTCCAGTACCAGTCGGACGAGTTTGACTCGGTCTTCGAGGAGTTGTCGGTCACGGTCGACGAACAGCGCCGCTACGAACTCTACCGCCAGGCGCAGGAGATCCTCGCCCGCGACGCCGTCAACGGCTTCCTGTTCCAGCTCGCCAAGGTCGGCGTCTGGGATACGCGGCTTGAAGGCATGTGGGAAAACTGGCCGCTTTCCGTCGCACCGCTCGGCAAGGTGCGCTGGACGGAGTAGCGGCACCGTCTGACATCGTGGCACTGTTCGGCGTGCGTGTCCCATTAAGCACGGCGCCCTTCCTCTCCCCTCGCAGGGGGAGAGGTGGGACCGCGAAGCGGGACGGAGTGGGGGTTCTTCCAGCTTGACTAGACTGCGCAGCACGCCGCGTGCTCACGACGATAACGCGATGCCCGGTGCCCCCTGCCACCCCCTCGGCCTGACCTCATGCGACACCGCTCTGTCGGTTGGTCCGGACGGGGACAAGGCGGTGGCCCCGTCATGACACTCTTCCTGATCAAGCGGATCGCGATCGGCCTGGTGACGCTCCTTGTCGCCTCGCTTGTCGTGTTCGCCGTCATGGAAGTCCTGCCCGGCGATCCAGCCCTCATCATGCTCGGCATGAACGCCTCGCCAGAAGCACTCGCAACGCTGCGCGAGCAGATGGGCCTCAACCAGCCATTGCCCGTCCGCTATCTCGACTGGCTCGGCGGCATCTTCGTCGGCGATTTCGGCCGCTCCTACACCTATGCCGCGCCGGTCGCGCAGCTCATGGTCGAACGCGCCTCCGTCTCGCTCCCGCTCGCCCTGATCGCGCTGACGCTCTCGACGATCATCGCCATCCCCGTCGGCATCTATGCTGCGGCCCGTCGCGGCCGAGCCGGCGACACGCTCTCGATGGGCGCCGCGCAGATCGGCGTCTCGATCCCCAATTTCTGGTTCGCGCTGTTGCTCGTCTACCTCTTTGCCGTCTGGCTCCGGCTCGTCCCCGCCGGCGGCTTTCCGGGCTGGGGCGGCGGGGCGTGGCCGGCCTTGAAGGCGCTCATCCTGCCGGCCGTGGCGCTCGCTCTTCCCCAGGCTGCGATCCTCGCCCGCGTGACGCGATCCGCCATGCTGGAGGTGCTGGGCGAGGACTACATCCGCACCGCGCGCGCCAAGGGCATGCCGCGCCGCACGGTGCTCTGGCGCCACGCGCTGCGCAACGCGATGATCCCGGTGCTCACCATCATGGGCCTGCAGTTCGCCTTCCTGCTTGCCGGCACCATCATCATCGAGAACGTCTTCTACCTGCCCGGCCTCGGCCGCCTCGTCTTCCAGGCGATCAGCCAGCGCGACCTGATCGTGGTCGAAGGCGTGGTGATGGCGCTGGTAGCGAGCGTCATCCTCGTCAATCTCGTCGTCGATATCCTCTACGCCGTCATCGACCCGCGCATGAGGACTGCGCGATGACGATTGCGAACCAACCTGTTTCGGTGTGGCGCCTCGCCGCCTCGAACCGCTCCTTCGTCATCGGGGCGCTGATCACGCTTATGATCGCCACCATGGCGCTCGTCTCGTTCTTCTGGACCCCGTACGACGTCACCGACCTGCCCGTCGCCAACCGCATGTCCCCGCCATCCTGGCAGCACTGGTTCGGCACGGACCATTTCGACCGCGATATCCTGTCCATGATCATGGTCGGCTCGCGCACCTCGATCGCCGTGGCGCTGGTCGCCGTCGGCATCGGCATCGGCATCGGCGTGCCGCTCGGCTGCTGGGCCGCAGCGCGCGGCGGCTGGATCGACGAGACGCTGATGCGCTTCAACGACCTCGTCTTCGCCTTCCCCGCACTGCTGTCGGCCGTGATGATCACGGCAATCTTTGGCCCCGGCGCGATCAACGCCATCGTCGCGATCGGCATCTTCAACATCCCCGTCTTTGCCCGCGTCGCCCGCGCCGGCGCACTTGCACTCTGGCCGCGCGAATACGTGCTGGCGGCCCGCGCTTCGGGCAAGAACGCGGTGCAGATCACCGTCGAGCACATCCTGCCTAACATCGCGGCGCTGCTTCTGGTGCAGGGCACGATCCAGTTCGCGCTCGGCATCCTCGCCGAATCGAGCCTGTCCTATCTCGGCCTCGGCGCGCAGCCGCCAATGCCGTCCTGGGGCCGCATGCTGTTCGATGCGCAGACTCGCATGATGGTCGCGCCCCATGTCGCGCTCTTCCCGGGCTTCGCGATCGCGCTGACGGTGCTCGGCCTCAATCTCCTCGGCGATGGCCTTCGCGACCTCATCGACCCGCGCCTGAGGCGTCTGCGATGAGCCTGCTGGAGATCGAGAACCTGCGGCTCGACATCGCGGGCACGCCGATCCTCAAGGGGATCGACCTCGTGATCGCCAAGGGCGAAACAATGGCGCTGGTGGGTGAGTCGGGCTCCGGCAAGTCGATGACGGCGCTTGCGATCATGAAGCTTCTGCCCGAGGCGGCTCGCGTGCAGGGTCGCATCACGCTCGAAGGCGTTGACCTCGTCGCCGCCCCGGAGCATGCGATGAACCGCCTGCGCGGCAACGATATCGGCGTGGTTTTCCAGGAGCCGATGACAGCTCTGAACCCGCTGAAGACCATCGGCGAGCAAGTCGCAGAGGGCATTCGCTGGCATGACGGCGCGAGCCGGGCCGATGCCGAGGCCCGCGCGCGCCGCATGCTGGACCGTGTCGGCCTGCCGGAGGCGAAGTTTCCGCTCAACCGCTACCCGCACGAACTCTCCGGCGGCCAGCGCCAGCGCGTCGTCATCGCCATCGCCTGCGCGCTGACGCCGAAACTGCTGATCGCAGACGAACCGACGACGGCGCTCGACGTCGTCCTGCAGCAGCAGATCCTCGACCTCCTGCGCGGCCTCGTCGAGGAAGACGGGATGGGACTTCTCCTCATCTCGCACGACCTCGCCGTCGTCGCCGACATGGCCGATCGCGTGACGATCATGCGCCATGGGGAGGTGATGGAGGCCGGCGAGACGGCCACCGTGCTCACACGCCGCACGCATCCCTACACGCGCCAACTGGCCGAGGCGTCGGCCCATGTTCCCGCCAGGCGCAACGCCGCGGCTCCCACGATCGCGGCAGAACAGCCCGCCGAAGGCGACGCCGACGAGGTTGCGCGACAGGCGATCGAAGGCCCGACCAGCCCTGCCCCATTGCGCAAGCCGGAAGCTGCCGCGCAAGCGCCGGCCACGCCGACCAGCAGGCCCGCCCCTCTCCTTTCGGTCGGAAACGTCGTCCGCGACTATCCCGGCCGGCGCAGTTCGATCTTCCGCAAGCCGCAGCCCTTGCGCGCGGTCGATGGTGTCTCACTCGATATCGCGCCTGGCCAGTCCGTTGCTCTCGTCGGGCGCTCGGGCTGCGGGAAGTCGACGCTGGCGCGCATGATCCTCGCGCTCGACAAGCCGACATCAGGTTCGATCCAGCTGGGCGGAACGGAGCTGGTCGGCCTGACCGAAGCGGAACTTAAGCCGCTTCGCCGCGACATGCAGGTCGTCTTTCAGGACCCGTATGGCTCGTTCAACCCGCGCCACACCGTCGAGCGGCTGGTCGCCGAACCCCTGCATTTGCTCGACGGCAGGCTTTCGGGCTCCGACCGGCGCGCGAGGGTCGCGGCGTCGCTGGAGGAAGTCGGCCTCAAGGCCGACGACATGCGAAAATATCCGCATGAGTTTTCGGGCGGCCAGCGGCAGCGCATCTCGATCGCTCGCGCGTTGATCACGCGGCCGAAACTGATCGTCGCCGACGAACCGGTTTCCGCACTCGACGTGTCGATCCGCGCGCAGGTGCTCGACCTGTTCGCCGATCTCAACGACCGGCTAGGGATCGCGTACCTCTTCATCACGCACGACCTGACTGTCGCCCGCGCAATCACCGACGAGGTGCTGGTCATGCATGATGGCCGGATCGTCGAGCACGGCCGCACGGCCGACATCCTCGCCGAGCCCCGGACACCCGAAGGCAGGGCGCTGGTCGAGGCGGCGCCCGATCTCGAGCGGATGCTCGCGCGGCGCTTGGCGCGCCTGCCTCAGGCTGCGCCCTGATCCTGCTCCGGTACGATGTCGAGAAGGTCGGCGACACGCAGAAGGATGCGCTCGCGATAGGGCTTCAGGTCGGGATGGGTGTCGGCGATCGCGATCGTCTCTCGGGCGAGCGCGAGCCGGCGCGCCTGGGGCAGCGCCCGGAACCCTTCGACCACGCGCAGAGACACGCTGTCGTCGGCAAGCCCCGCAAGCTCTTCTTCCAGCGGGTTGAACTCTCCGGCCGTGATGCCGAAGCGGTACCAGGCCACCCGGCGGAACACCTCGCGCTCGTCTTCGGCAAGGTCACCGCCCCCCAGAAGCAGGCGAAAGAGGGCCAGACTTTCGGCCACGAAATCGGGATCGTCCACGTTAGGGCTCCTAGGGTATTGGCTTGGCAGCAAAACCACGCCTGGCATATTCCGTTCCCACCGCCGGCAAAATACACCGCCCTCGTGCTTGCCGAATGCGGCTGCTTATGGTCCATCGCGGCTTTTCCCGGACTTTTTTGGAACCCCGATGCCCGAACTGGCGCTGGAACTCGTCCTGATCCTCGTGGCGGCAGCCTTCCTGGCCGGCTTCATCGATTCGATTGCCGGCGGTGGCGGGTTGATCACCATCCCTGCGCTGCTGCTAGCGGGCTTCCCGCCCGTCATGGCGCTCGGGACCAACAAGCTGCAGGGCATGTTCGGCTCAGGCTCGGCGGCACTCGCCTACGCGGCGAAGGGGCATGTCGACCTTAAAAAGCAGGCGCCAGCAGCTGCCCTCGCCTTCCTCGGCTCGGTGGTCGGAGCGATCGCTGCCACGGTCGTGCCGCCGGACATCCTGCGCGCGATCCTGCCGCCGATGCTGGTCGCCATCGCGCTCTATTTCGCGTTGAAGCCGAACCTCGACGATGTCGACCGCGCCCAGCGCCTGACGCCCTTCGTCTTTGGCCTCGTGGTCGTTCCGCTGATCGGCTTCTATGATGGGCTGTTCGGCCCCGGCACCGGCTCCTTCCTGATGCTCGCCTTCGTCACGCTTGCCGGCTACGGCGTTCTCAAGGCGACGGCGCACACCAAGTTCCTCAACTTCGCCTCCAATGTCGGCGGGTTCATCGCCTTTGCGATCGTCGGTGCGGTCGCGTGGAAGATCGGACTGATGATGGGCGTCGCGCAGTTTCTGGGCGCCCGCGTCGGCGCGGCTGTCGCCATGCGCGTCGGTTCCGGCCTCATCAAGCCCCTGCTCGTCATCGTCTGCGTCGGTCTCGCCATCCGCCTGCTCTGGGAGCCGGACCACCCGCTGCGCCTGCTGGTCGGCATCTGACGGGCTGCCGCAGCGTCGGAAAGCTGCTACAGCTTGGTTCATGAACGCCGACACCGGTGCGGGCCGGATCCTGCGCGAAATGGACACGGGCGAGTTCGCCCTGCGCTCGGCCGCACCCGCGCCTGCGCTCGACGGCCTCGTGACGCGCATCACCAGCTACCGCGAGCGCCACGCCTGCGGCCAGTCGCAGCGCGAAAGCGCGACGCTGACCGTGCCGCTGATCATTGGCTTCGGCGATCCCTTCGCGATGGCGCATGGCCGCGAACCGGGCGGAAACGAACGCTTCGTGAGTTTCGTCGGTGGCCTCTCGACCCGGCCCGTCCTGATCCGCTCGATGGGCGATGCCCATTGCCTCCAGATCGATTTCACGCCGCTTGGCGCCCGGCTCTTCTTCGGCGTTCCGATGCACGAACTCGCCGAGCGCATCCTCCCGGCCGACGATCTCGGCGATGGGGAAATCGTCACGCTCTCGCAAACGCTGGCCGAAACGGCTGACTGGGCCGACCGCCACCGTCTTGCCGAGGCCTTCGTGACCCGGCGGCTGCAGGCACGCGGCGCCATGGCGCATCCCGTCGCCGCCGCCTATGCCGCCATCATCGAAACCGGCGGCCGCATTCCCGTCGCACGGCTGGCGGCAAGGCTCGACTGGAGCCGCAAGCATCTGGCGCAGCGCTTCCGCGAGGAAGTCGGCCTCGCGCCGAAGGCCGTCGCCCGCATCGCCCGCTTCAACCGCGCCATGGGCCTTGCCGCCGCGAGGCCCGACTGGGCCGACATCGCAGCCGAATGCGGCTATTCCGACCAGGCGCATCTCAGCCGCGAATTCATGGCCCTCTCGGGCCTGTCGCCCACGGCTCTCGTTCCCGGGTAACAAATCTTCAAGACCGCCAACCCGGAGCCGGCGCATGATCCTCTCCACCACCACGAAGGAGACGACCATGCAAACCGAAGCCCCCCGCATCTTCCCGACATTCCGCTGCCGCAACGCCTCGAAAGTCATCGACTGGCTGATCGGAACGATCGGCTTCACCGAGCACGCGAAATTCATGGACGGCGACCGCGTCATCCACGCCGAACTTGGCTTCGGCTCGTCCATGATCATGCTCGGCGACGCGCCGGCCGAGCTTGACGATTACGGCCGCATCGTCGGCCACCCCGGCGCGCCCGGTGGCAAGTCGATCTTCGTTGCGGTTGAGGAGCCGGATGCGCTCTTCGCCCGCGTCCAGGCATCGGGTGCGGCGATCGACCAGCCGCCCGTCGATCGGGACTATGGCAGTCGCGAGTTCGTCTGCCGCGACCCCGACGGCAATGTCTGGTGCTTCGGCACCTACTGGCCGAAGGCGGAACGCTGATCGCATTGCACAGCCTGTGTGCGGCACGAACGATTGCCTCCCTGCAGCGATCCACTAGGATCGGCACCAACAACAAGATCGCAGGGAGGCAGCGATGGACGCGCGCGCGTCGGGCCAGTTCGAGCTGAACGAGGATCAGCTCGCTATCCAGCACATGACGCAGGGGTTCGCCGCCGAGCGCGTTGCGCCCTATGCGCTCGACTGGGACAAGGAGCGCTATTTCCCGGCCAACGTGATCCGCGAGACCGGCCCGCTCGGCTTCGGCGGCATCTACGTGTCGGAGAATGTGGGCGGCTCGGGTCTCGGCCGGCTCGACGCGGTCCTGATCTTCGAGGCGCTTGCGAGCGCCTGCCCCGGCTTCTCGTCCTTCATCTCGATCCACAACATGGTCGCCTCGATGATCGATCGCTTCGGCGACGAGAACCAGCGCCAGCGCTTCCTGCCCAAGCTCACCTCCATGGAATGGTTGGCGAGCTACTGCCTGACGGAGCCGGGCGCAGGCTCCGACGCGGCTGCGCTGAAGACGCGCGCGGTGCGCTCCGGTGGCAATGGCAGCGACTTCGTCGTCAACGGCGCCAAGCAGTTCATCTCGGGCGCCGGCGAATCCGACGTCTACGTCGCTATGGTGCGCACGGGCGACGACGGCCCCGGCGGCGTCTCCAGCCTGATCATCCCGAAGGATGCGCCCGGCCTGAAATTCGGCGCGAGCGAGAACAAGATGGGCTGGCACATGCAGCCGACCCGCCAGGTCATCTTCGAGGATTGCAAGGTCCCGGCCGAAAACCTTTTGTCGGGCGAAGGCATGGGCTTCAAGATCGCCATGGCCGGTCTCGACGGCGGCCGCCTCAACATCGCCGCCTGCTCGCTCGGCGGTGCTCAGTCGGCCCTCGACAAGGCGCTCGCCTATGCCGGCGACAGGCAGGCCTTCGGCAAGGCGATCAACCAGTTCCAGTCGCTGCAGTTCAAGCTCGCCGATATGGAGACGAACCTCCAGGCCTCGCGCATGATGCTCTACACGGCCGCCGCAAGGCTCGACGCCAGAGCGCCGGACGCCGGCAAATGGTCCGCCATGGCCAAGCGCTTCGTCACCGACGCCTGCTTCGACATCGCCAACGACGCGCTGCAGATTCATGGCGGCTACGGCTACCTGCACGACTACGGCGTCGAGAAGCTCGTCCGCGACCTGCGCGTCCACCAGATCCTCGAAGGCACCAACGAGATCATGCGCGTGATCATCGCGCGGAGCCTGATCGGGCGGTAGCGGCAATCGGCAGTCGGCAGCAGCCGCCCGATTGCCGACTGCCTACTGCCTACTGCCCATTGCCGCGTAGCAACAGGGTTCACACGGAGGAGCCACAAGTTGACCCACATCGCATTCATCGGCCTCGGCAATATGGGTAATCCCATGGCCGCAAATCTCGTCAAGGCGGGGCATACGGTTACCGGTTTCGACCTGATCGCCGAGAACCGCAGGGCGGCCGAGGCGAATGGCGTCGCAATCGCCGGCGATGCGCGTACGGCCGTGGCCGGCGCCGACGCGGTCGTGACCATGTTGCCGGCCGGGCGGCACGTCGTCTCCGTCTACGAGGACGTGATGGCCGACGCCCGGCCCGGCACGCTCTTCATCGACAGCTCCACGATCGACGTCGCTGCCGCCCGCCGCGCGCATGAAATCGCGGCAAAGGCCGGCATGCTCTCGGTCGATGCGCCGGTCTCCGGCGGCGTCGTAGGCGCGGCTGCAGCCACCCTCACCTTCATGGCCGGCGGCAGCGCCGAGGCCTTTGCTAGGGCCGAGCCTATTCTGCAGCCCATGGCGCGACGCATCGTCCATTGCGGCGATGCCGGCGCCGGCCAGGCGGCAAAGATCTGCAACAACATGATCCTCGGCATCTCGATGATCGGCGCCTGCGAGGCCTTTGCACTGGGCGAGAAGCTCGGCCTGTCGCACCAGGCGCTGTTCGACGTCGCCTCGACGTCATCAGGGCAGTGCTGGGCGGTGACGACGAACTGCCCCGTGCCGGGCCCCGTCCCCACCTCGCCTGCCAACCGCGGCTACAAGCCCGGCTTTGCCGCCGCTTTGATGCTGAAGGATCTGAAGCTCGCCCAGCAGGCGGCGCAGAGCGTCGATGCCGTTACGCCTTTGGGCGCCGAGGCCGCGCAACTCTACGCGCTCTTCGAGGCGATGGGTCATGGCGGCGAGGATTTCTCCTCGATCATCAACTTCCTGCGCGGCGGCAGAGAAAAATCGGCGCCAATCGCCTGAAAAATCGCCGGTTAGGGTTTGATTAAGCAACTGCTAACCGGGCGGTAAGGTTGTTTCTCTAGAACGGGGCTCAAGGCGGACATGCACAGGCCGCCTTCGAGCTCCGGATCAGGTTTTGCGTACCGGAGCAGTAAACTTCGCTAGTTCTGCGTCCGCGAAAGCCGTGCGTTGTCAACGGCAAGGCCGCGCTTCTCCTTCGGGAGAGCGCGGCTTTGCGGCGTCGTCACACTGCCTTTCGGCCGAGACGCCTGTAGTTGGCCGAGACAGCCTTGCCGAAAGGCACGGATGCCGCATCGAGCGCCCGCTTCTGCGCCTCGCCCGTCATCAGGGACGGCATGCGGCCGGACATGGCCTGAGGCCAGAAATCGAAGGCAGCCTTCATCAGGCTCGCCTGCGCGGCAAACGCTCCCGCAGCCATAGCCGCCATCTTTTCCGACACCATGCGCGCCGATTCCGGCCCGCTGCCGGCTTTCGAGTTCGCCTCGGCGAGAAGAAGCGGCATGCGCATGGCGATGACGGCTGGAGCGAGCATCAGGCCGCCCGCGCTCGAGACGGACTTACGGCGGGTCGTGCGGGCCATGACATCTTTCCTTTCAGGACAAGCCTTCCTGAACGGGCGGCTGACTGGCCGGTTCCGGCCGTCGGTCCGGCGATGTCGATTCTTTCGCCTGAAAGGTCGTCGCCTCGCCATCGGCCTGATGCGCGCCCGGTCCACTATCCCGGCCACCAAGAAGTTTCGAAGGCCGAGATGTCCGACACGATCCTTTCAGATGCAGCCGCGCCCGAGCAGTCGCGCCGCGGCGGACGCGCCGGCAAGCGCGCCGGGCGCCCCGCCAGCTTCGAGCAGCCGGCGTTCCGCCAGCTCAAGAACCGCATGCAGCCGACGCGGCTGATCTCAGACGACGAGCTGGAATCGATCCACCAGGCCTCGATGAGGGTGCTGTCCGACATCGGCCTCGACGTCCTTCACGACGAAGCGCGCGCCATGATGAAGGCGGCCGGCGCCGACGTGCGGGCCGGCTCCGAGCGCGTCCGCTTCGACCCGGCGCTGATCCTCGAGCTGATCTCGACCTGTCCGTCCGAGTTCACGCTCCACGCCCGCAATCCCGCGCACGATCTGCGCTTCGGCAGCGACAACGTGATCTTCGCGCAGATGGCATCGGCCCCCAACGCTTCCGACGCCGATGGCGGCCGCAGGCCCGGAAACCAGCGCGATTTCCGCAACTTCCTGCGCCTCGCGCAGATGCACAACATCCTGCACTGCACCGGCGGCTACCCGGTCGAGCCGACCGACATCCACCCGTCGATCCGCCATCTCGAATGCATCCGCGACTTCGTCACGCTGACCGACAAGGCGTTCCACCTTTATTCGCTCGGCCGCGAGCGCAATGTCGACGGCATCGAGATCGCTCGCATCGCGCGCGGCATCAGCCGCGAGGATCTCCTCGACCAGCCCTCCTGTTACACGATCATCAACACCAACTCGCCCTTGAAGCTCGACATCCCGATGATGGAAGGCATCATCCAGATGTCGGGCGCGGGCCAGATCGTGATCGTGACGCCGTTCACGCTCGCAGGCGCGATGGCGCCGGTGACGATCGGCGGCGCAGTGGTTCTCCAGAACGCCGAGGCGCTGGCCGGCATCGCGTTTACGCAGATCGTGCGCAAGGGCGCGCCGGCCGCCTATGGCGGATTCACCTCCAACGTCGACATGAAATCGGGCGCGCCCGCCTTCGGCACGCCGGAATACATGAAGGCGCAGCTGATCGGCGGCCAGCTCGCGCGGCGCTACGGCGTTCCCTACCGCACTTCGAACACCTGCGCGGCCAACACGATCGACGCGCAGGCAGCCTATGAAAGCGTCTTTTCGCTCTGGGGCGCGATCCAGGGCGGCGGCAACTTCATGCTGCACGGCGCCGGCTGGCTCGAAGGCGGCCTGCGCTGCTCCTACGAGAAGATGATCCTCGACATCGACCTCCTGCAGATGGTGGCCGAGTTCCTCACGCCACTCGACCTGTCGGAAGACGCGCTTGCCGTCGAGGCGATCCGCGAGGTCGGGCCCGGTGGCCATTTCTTCGGCTCGCCCCACACCCAGTCGCGCTATCGCGACGCCTTCTATTCGCCGATCCTGTCCGATTGGCGCAATTTCGAAACCTGGAACCTCGCCGGCTCGCCGACCGCGATGGAAAAGGCCAACCAGGTCTGGAAAGAGCGCCTCGCCGCCTACGAACCGCCACCGCTCGATCCCGCCATCCGCGAGGAAATCGACGACTTCGTCGACCGCCGTATCGCCGAAGGCGGCGCCCCGACGGATTTCTGAGGATGGCGCCCGGCCGACCCCCACTCCGATCGGCTTCGCCGACCACCTCCCCCCCGAACGACGGGGGAGAGGAAACGCGCCAGCGCCCGATGCCGCACTCCCTTCCTCTCCCTCCGGAGGGGGGAGAGGTGGCGACGCGAAGCGGCGACGGAGTGGGGGAACCACTTCGAAATCTCGCGGAGCCTGACACGGCCGCCACGCGACCCCCACTCCGATCGGCTCCGCCGACCACCTCTCCCCCGAACGACGGGGGAGAGGAAACGCGCCAGCGCCCGATGTCACGCTCCTTTCCTCTCCCTCCGAAGGGGGGAGAGGTGGCGACGCGAAGCGGCGACGGAGTGGGGGAACCACTTTCCAATCGTTCCGAACCTCTCCGCGCACCGTCGCGCCGCAAACCTGAATCAATCTCGCAGCTTACGGATCCAAGCCCATGAAATCCCACTATCAGGCAGTCGTCATCGGGGGCGGCGTGGTTGGTTGTTCGGTGCTTTATCACCTGGCGCGCGCCGGCTGGACCGACGTGCTCCTGATCGAGCGCTCGGAGCTGACGTCGGGCTCGTCCTGGCACGCGGCGGGCGGCTTCCATACGCTCAACGGCGACCCGAACGTCGCCAAGCTCCAGGCCTACACCGTACAGCTCTACAAGGAGCTGGAAGAGCTTTCCGGCCAGTCCTGCTCGCTGCACCTGACCGGCGGCGTGATGCTGGCCGACAGCCCCGAGCGCATGGATTTCCTGCGCCTCGCCCACGCCAAGGGCCGCTATCTCGGCATGGACACGGAACTGATCACGCCGTCGGAAGCCAAGGCGATGTTCCCGCTGATGGACGAGAGCCATTTCGTCGGCGCCATGTGGGACCCGGTCGAAGGCCATCTCGACCCGTCCGGCACGACCCATGCCTATGCCAAGGCGGCCCGCAAGCTCGGGGCCGAGATCGAGCTGCGCAACCGCGTCGTGGAACTCACGCAGGCGCCAGACGGCACCTGGACCATCGTCACCGAAAACGGCTCGATCGCCGCCGCGCACGTCGTCAACTGCGGAGGCTTGTGGGCGCGCGAAGTGGGCCGCATGGCCGGTCTCGAGCTGCCGATCCTCGCCATGGAGCACATGTATCTCCTCACCGAGGCCATGCCCGAGGTAGAGGAGTTCAACGCCCGAACCGGCCGCGAGATGGTCGGCGTGCTCGACTTCAAGGGCGAGATCTACACGCGCCAGGAGCGCAACGGCATTCTGCTCGGCACCTATGAGAAGGACTGCCGGCCCTGGTCGCCGGTCGAGACACCCTGGAGCTTCGGCCACGAACTGCTGGCGCCCGACCTCGACCGCATCGCCCCGTCGCTCGAAATCGGCTTCCGGCACTTCCCGGGCATCGCCAATGCCGGCATCAAGCAGGTCATCAACGGCCCCTTCACCTTCGCGCCGGACGGCAACCCGCTCGTCGGCCCGGTACAGGGCCTTACAAATTACTGGGTCGCATGCGGCGTCATGGCCGGCTTCAGCCAGGGCGGCGGCGTCGGGCTCGCTCTGTCCAACTGGATGGTCCATGGCGATCCGGGCTTCGACGTCTGGGGCATGGACGTCACGCGCTTCGGCGAGTGGGCGAGCCTGCGCTACACCAACGCCAAGGTGCGCGAGAACTATTCGCGCCGCTTCTCGATCCGTTTCCCCAACGAGGAACTGCCGGCCGCCCGCCCCGCCCAGACGACGCCGCTCTACGACATCATGGTCGGCCAGAATGCCGTCATGGGCGATTCATGGGGTCTGGAGACGCCGCTCTGGTTCGCGCCGAAGGGTACCGAGCCGAAGGACGTCGTCTCCTACCACCGCTCCAACGATTTCGAGCATGTCGGCAACGAGGTGCGCGCGACGCGCGACGGCGTGGGCGTCACGGAGATTGCGAACTTCGCGAAATATGCCGTGACGGGTTCGGGCGCCGAGGCGTGGCTGAACCATCTGATGACCAACCGCATGCCGAAAGCCGGGCGCATCGTGCTGACGCCGATGCTCAACGAGCGCGGCAAGCTGATCGGCGACTTCACCATCGCCAAGGCTTCGGAAGACCGCTTCCTGATCTGGGGATCGTCGGCCGCGCAGAAATACCACATGCGCTGGTTCGAAAGGCACCTGCCGACGGACGGATCGGTGCGCATCCACCGCTACGACCAGACGCTGGTCGGCCTCTCGATCGCCGGCCCGAAATCCCAGGCTCTGCTGGCGAAACTCGTCGACGAGGACGTCTCCTCGTCCGCCTTCCGCTTCATGGACTTCCGCCAGATGGCCGTCGGCGGCGCGCCCTGCATGGTCAACCGCATCACATATACTGGCGACCTCGGCTACGAGATCTGGATGGAGCCGGCCTATCAGCGCCTCGTGTACAAGGCGATCAAGGAAGCGGGCGCGGAGTTCGGCATCGTCGATTTCGGCATGCGCGCGCTTCTGTCCATGCGGCTCGAGAAGAACTTCCCCACCTGGTACCGCGAACTGCGCCCGATCTACGGGCCGTTCGAAGGCGGCATGGAGCGCTTCGTCAAGCTCGACAAGAACGACTTCATCGGCCGCGAGGCAGCCGCGCAGGAAAAGGCCGATGGCCCGAAGCTTCGCCGAGTGTCGCTGGTGGTCGACGCCGTCGATGCCGACGTCATGGGCGACGAGCCGATCTGGGCAAAGGTCAAAGGCCGCGATTTCGGCACGGTCGGCAAAACCCACGAATTCGGCGCCCCGCGCTTCGACGCAGAAGGTAAGGACACCCGCATCTCTCAGGCGAGCCACGGTGCCTCCTCCGTCCGCGGCCTGCAGGATGGCGACTGGGCCGTGGTCGGCTGGGTGACGTCCGGCGGCTACGCGCACTATGTCGAGAAATCGATGGCTCAGGGCTATGTGCCGGCCGAACTCGCCGATGACGAGGCGGACGGTCTCTTCGAGATCGAAATCCTCGGCCACCGCCGCCCCGCCCGCATCAACCGCGAGCCGCTGTTCGACCCGACGGGCGAGAAGATGCGGGGGTAGGAAGACGGCATCGACGGATTGGAGCTAGATTGCCGGCACGACATTGCTCCCGGAGCCTATAATGCCAGTGCCAGCCGATACCCGCGCGCCACGCCTCGCCATTCTGATCGATGCCGACAACACGTCGGCAAAGATCGCCGATGGCCTTTTCGAGGAAATCGCGAAGATCGGCGAGGCGAGCGTCCGCCGCATCTACGGCAATTTCGCCGATGCCCGCATGAAAGGGTGGAATGACCAGCTGGCGCGCCATGCCATCGTGCCGCAACAGCAATTTGCCTACACGACCGGGAAGAACGCGTCGGACATCACGCTGGTCATCGACGCGATGGACCTGATGCATTCCGGCCGGTTCGACGGCTTCTGCCTCGTGTCTTCCGACAGCGACTTCACCCGCCTCGCCTCCCGGATTCGCGAACAGGGACTGGATGTCTATGGCTTCGGCGAGCAGAAGACGCCCGAGAGCTTCCGGCAGGCATGTCGGCGCTTCATCTACACCGAAAACCTTGTCGGCCAGCCCGCTGGCGCCGAGAAAGACGGCGCCGCCGAACAGAAGGCGCTCCAGCCGCCTTCAAAGGCCCGTCCGATCCTGAACAAAGCCATCCAGCAGATCGAAACCGAGGATGGCTGGGTCTTGCTCGGCACGCTCGGCCAGCATCTGGCCAATCTGGCGTCGGACTTCGATCCGCGGACCTATGGCTGCACCAAGCTGAGCGACCTCGTGCAAAAGGCAGGCGGCTTCGAGATCGACCGCAAGTCGGGCCACATCAAGGTTCGCCCTCGCCCGGCCAAATCTGCTTAGGCAGCCGGAGAGGTTCGAGCGCAACAACAGTTGCGCGGTGATGTCGTTCGAGGCTCGGCTCCGCCTCGCACCTCAGGATGAGGGGGTCGGTCGGTTCATCTCATCGAGCCTGGCCCCACCCTCCCTCATCCTGAGGTGCGAGCGAAGCGAGCCTCGAAGGACGCACTTTCCAGTAGACTTGTCAGCGTCTCGACGATTTCGGCATCAAGCAGCCTCGAAGCGATGAACGGCAGTCCCGGACGCCGCCGCGTCCAGCCGACCACCGACAGCCCCGCGGCAGCAGGCTCGAACCGCTGCGCGAGCGCCCAGCTGCGGCAGTCGATCGCGGCGATGTCCGCGCGGCCATCGGCGACGGCGCGGATGGAGTTGCGATGTCCTCCGGTCTCGACGAGCCGGTCGACACCCGGCAGTTCCGCGCCGGCATCGCGCAGGTCCTCCGAAATCGCAATGAAGCCTGAAAGCGAGTGGCGCTCGTTGAAGGCAAGCCGGCCGCGAGCGATGAGGTCGAGCGGCAGATGGGCCCGGCCGTCCTGCGGCGGGGGAACGCCAGGGCCCGTGCCCCGAGCCACGATCGCGCTTGAATAGTCCGTCTTGAAACCGCCCGGCACGCCCGAATAGTCGGGCTGCCCGACAACGCGGACGTGGCCCGCCAGCCCCGTCGCTTTCATCGGCCCCCAGCAGGTCTGGGAGAAAAGCAGCATCGGGTGCCGCCAGAGTGTGGCCAGGTCGAGTTCTTCGGGCGGCAGCGTTGCCGGATCGGGCGCGATTACCCTGCCATCGGCAACGCGGATTCCGCCCGGAACGGCCGGCATGTCCGTATTGCGGCGCACCAGATGCTCTGGCGTGTCAATCCCGGCAACTCTGAGGCGGTCGCGGATCGCTGACCATTGCGCATCGGTCTCGGCGCGCATCTCGGGCCAGTCATACATCGGCAAAGCGGCAATGAATTCGCTCATGGCCGAGCAATGCACGCCCGCCTGCCAGCCTGCAACCCGGCGTTATTCAGTCGGCGGCTGCGCCGGCACCGGCGCGGTGCCGAGCCCCTGGACCGACCGCGCGCGGATACGCGGGCGGAATGCGCGGCCAAGATCGGGCGCGCGCCGCAGGAACGGGTGGATGACCGGCTCCTTCGCGCGGAAGGCGAAATCCTTCAGGAGCGCCAGATAGTTCGGATAGACATAGCCGCCATTCATCGCGATCCACTCGGCCCGCTTCTCGGCAAACAGCCGCGGCAGCCGATACCAGGCCACCTGCGGCTGCTTGTGGTGGACGAGGTGCAGATTGTTGTTGAGGAACAGCAGCGAGAGCGGCGACCGCTCCACGATGATGGTGCGCCCGTCCGGCCGCTCCGACCACTGGTGCTCGGCAAAGGTGCGGATGGCGATGAAGGACTGGCCGAGCCAGACCGGCACGACGATATAGAGCCAGAGCGGCATGCCGAAGCCGATCGTGACGACCGGCAGGATGATGGCAAGCCCGATGGCATGGCGCATCCAGGCGATCCGCACCGCGCGGTCGCCGGCGGCGATCAGCCTCGCATCGGTGGCCAGGAACGCGGCGTTCGCCAGCACGGGCCCGAGCACGAAACGCCCGACCATCGTGTTGTTGACCGCCAGCAGCGTCTTCATCACCGCCGGCAGGTCGCGATGCTGCCAGAGCGCCCGGTAATAGCTCTCCGGATCGTCGAAGGGATCGGTCAAGCTCTCATCCGCATGATGACGCAGATGCAGCGTCCTGAAGCGGCGATAGGGATAGACAAGCCCGATCGGCAGGCCGACCAGAAGCTCGTTCAGCGCGGCGCTGCGCGTCGGGTGGCCGTGGCTCGCCTCGTGCATCAGCGAGGACTGCAGCGCAATCGCGATCGCGAGCACGACCAACGCCAGCATTGGTGCCGCCGGCCAGAGCGCTAGCCCCGCCGCAGCCCAGCCGCCATAACATCCGAGGATAAGCGCGACGGTCGGCCACTCGACCGACCGCCGGCTCTCCCGGCTTTCCCTCGCCGTCACCATCGAATCCCCCGATCCGTTGCGAGAATCCTCGCCGACGACACCCCCCTGTTCAACGAGACAATGCGCACCGATTGATGATAGTGAGAACCACAAGCATCATTTGTTGTGAATTGTGAACAGATCGGACAATTGATGGACAAGCGCAATCTTTCCGCCACCTTCCGAGAGCGGCTGAAGCTCTTGCAGCAACGATCGGGCCTCAGCCAGTCGGCCTTTGCCGCCGCTGTCGGCATCGACCGCTCGGCCATGTCGCAACTGCTTTCCGGCGCAACCACCCGCCTGCCCCGCGCCGAGACGCTTCTCGCGATCGCCGAGCGCTATAAGGTCTCGCTCGACTGGCTCCTCGGCCTGTCCCAGGACGAAGGCCTCGCCGCCGAACTGCGCGGGTCGCTCGAAATCGAGGAGAGCGGGGATGGCTATGGCGAGACGCTGCTCGCCAGATGGCACGCCGAGGCGGCCGGCACCAAGATCCGCTATGTCCCGGCAGGCATTCCCGACCTCCTGCGCACGCGCGAGATCATCGACTACGAGGCCGGCATTTCCCAGCGCAATGTGGCGAGCCAGGTCGACGAGACGCGCTATCGCATCGACTACAACCGGCGGCCGGAAACGGACATGGAAGTCTGCATGCCATTGCACACGCTCGAGATCTTCGCCCGCGGGCTGGGTGTCTGGTCGGGCCTGCCCGACGCGGTCCGCAAGCGCCAGCTGGACCATATGGGCCGCCTGCTCGACGATCTCTATCCGAGCTTTCGGCTGTACCTCTACGATGGCAGGCTGCGCTATTCGATCCCCTACACGATCTTCGGCAATCTCCGCGCCTCGATCTATGTCGGCAACATGTACATGGTCCTGAACGCGGTCGAGCCGATCCGCACGCTGACCCGCCATTTTGACAATCTGATCCGCGCAGCCGTCGTCAATGCGCACGATGCGGCAAGCCACGCACGCGGCCTCGCCGGCGCGATTGACGAGACATAAAGATTTCCTTATGTGTTCCGCGCATTCTCCTCGGGACATCGCCATGACCAACCCCATCGACGCCCTCATCGCGGAAAAGGGCGTGCTTCTCGCCGACGGCGCCACCGGCACCAACCTCTTCGCAATGGGGCTCGAATCTGGCGACGCGCCCGAATTGTGGAACGAGGAGCATCCGGACCGCATCCGCGCGCTGCACCAGGGCTTCGTCGATGCCGGCGCCGACATCATCCTGACGAACTCCTTCGGCGGCACACGCCACAGGTTGAAGCTCCATCACGCCCAGGATCGCGTCCACGCGCTCAACCGGCGCGCCGCCGAGCTTGCCCGCGAGGTGGCAGGTGCCGCCGGGCGCAAGGTCATCGTGGCCGGTTCCGTCGGCCCGACCGGCGAACTGCTCGAGCCGCTCGGCGCGCTGACCTATGACGAGGCGGTCGACGCATTTGCCGAGCAGATCGAGGGCCTGAAGGCCGGCGGCGCGGACGTCGCCTGGATCGAGACGATGTCTTCGCCCGAAGAAATCCGCGCGGCCGCCGAGGCCGCGATCCGGGTCGGGCTGCCCTATACCTTCACCGCCTCCTTCGACACGGCCGGCCGCACCATGATGGGCCTCGCGCCGAAGGACATCCACGGCGTGACCGATACAATCGCCGACCAGCCGCTGGCGATCGGCGCCAATTGCGGCGTGGGCGCATCCGACGTCCTGGCGAGCCTGCTCGACATGGCGGCCGCGCGGCCCGACGCGCGACTGATCGTGAAAGGCAATTGCGGCATCCCGGAATTCCACGGCACCGAGATCCACTATTCCGGCACGCCGGAGCTGATGGCCGATTATGCGCGCCTCGCCGTCGATGCCGGTGCGACGATCATCGGCGGCTGCTGCGGCACGTCCTTCGAGCATCTGCGCGCAATGCGAGACGCGATCGACGCCCACCGCAAGGGCGAGCCACCGGTGCTGGAGACCGTCGTCGAGCGCATCGGGCCGCTGCGCAACAAGACCGCCGACAAGAGCGGCGCCGTCGAGGGCTCCCGCGAGCGCCGGCGTTCGCGAGGCTGAAGCCATTGGCGTGGCAGGAGCGGTGCTGCGTCCTTCGAGGCTCGCTCCGCTCGCACCTCAGGATGAGGGAGGGTGGCGCAGACGCGCCATATCCGGGCATGTCGCAGCCGAGCGCGGACGCAGTACCGGCCTGCCGAAGCCTTTTCGCATTCCGAGGCGTCAGGCGAAGCCTCCCACCTCCCTCATCCTGAGGTGCGAGCGGAGCGAGCCTCGAAGGACCCACCAACCCTCCCATCACGCACCATCCTCCCACCTCCCCCATCCGGAGGTGCTCGGCAAAGCCGAGCCTCGAAGGAAGCACCACTGCCGCGAAAAAGATCGGCGAGGGGTGCCCCTCGCCGACCTGCCTCACCCGCCCAGACGGGTCTCGCGTTACAAGTGCTCCCCCAAGGAGCCGCGAAACCCGCACCTACCGCCTCTGCGGCCCATTCCCGTCCAGCGCCGAGGCAAGGCGCACGAGGGACAGGAATTCGGAGCGATACCCGAAGGGATCGGCTCCGCGAGCCGCCGAAGCGATCTCCAGAATTCGCATGTAATCCATGCCGGCGAGCGCATCCGTGCCGCGCAGCTTCTGCCCGAAGGCGGCGACGGCGACGGAGAAGCGCTGGCCCTCGCTCGCGGCCTCGAAACTTCCGACAGCATCTTCATCGGTCACGGGCCGCTCGATCAGCCGGCTCTCGGTCTCACCCGGCAGCTTGTAGCGCAGACGAAGGAAGGCGAGTTCGTCCGAGGCGTCGGTAGTCGGCGCAGTGGCCTGGTAGCGGCTGTCGTCGATGAGGCGCGCGGGGCTGCCGACCGGCGTGATCTCGTAGATCGCCGTCAGCGAATGGCCGGAGCCGATCTCGCCGGCATCGACGCGGTCATTGTTGAAATCCTCGCGGGCAAGCGCCCGGCTTTCATAGCCGATGAGCCGGTACTCGGCGATCCGCGCGGGGTTGAACTCGACCTGGATCTTCACGTCGTCGGCGATCGGAAACAGGGTCGAGGATGCCTCGTCGACCAGCACCTTGCGTGCCTCCGACAGCGTGTCGATGTAGCTCGCCGTGCCGTTGCCGTTCTGCGCGATCGTCTGCATCAGCGCGTCATTGAAGTTGCCACGGCCGAAGCCGAGAACCGAGAGGTAGACGCCATCGCCGCGATTGGCCTCGACGAGCTGCTTCAGCCCCTCGTCGGAACTGTCGCCGACGTTGAAATCGCCGTCGGTGGCGAGGAGCACGCGGTTGACACCGCCCTCGATGAAGGCGCTGCGGGCGAGGCGGTAGGCCTCGCGCAGCCCTGCTTCGCCGGCCGTGCTGCCGCCCGCCTCGAGCCGATCGAGCGCGCCAAGAATCGTCTCGCGCTCGGTCGCAGCCGTCGGCTCGAGCACGGCGCCCGCGCTGCCGGCATAGGCGACGATCGAAACGCGATCCTGCGGACCCATCTCGGCGACGAGCATGGCGAGCGCGCTTTTCACCAGCGGCAGCCGGTCGGGCGCCTGCATCGAGCCGGATGTGTCGAGCAGGAAGACGAGATTGGCAGGCGGCCGTTCGCCGGAGAGCTCACGCCCCTTGATGGCGATGTGCATCAGCTGCGTGCCGGCATTCCACGGCGTCGGCATGACGCTCACGCTGGTGTTGAACGGAACGGAGGCGTCGGTTGGAGCAGCCCAGTCGTAAGGAAAGTAGTTGATCATCTCCTCGACGCGCACGGCATCGCGCTCCGGCAGCCGGCCTTCGTTGAGCGCACGGCGCACGAAGGAGTAGGACGCGGTGTCGACGTCGATCGAGAAGGTCGAGACCGGGGACTCGGCGACGAGGCGGACCGGGTTGTCGTCGTTGGAGGCGAAGCGATCCTCGCCGTCCGCGATCGCCGGAGGCAGCATCGGCTCGGCGGCGAACCCTTCCACCTTCGGCGAAGCGCTGCGCTGCAGGGGCTGCAAAGGGGATGGTGCTGCGGGTGGAGGTACGGCTGATGGAGGGTGTACGCCTGCAACCGACTGGTCGGCCTGTGGCGCCGCCTCTTCCAAGACAGCGCGCTCGCGCTCCTGGCCCGGAACGACTTCGGCGGCCGGCGGCTGCGGCAGCGCGAGTTCGCTCTGGCCGAACACCTGCCACGCCACATAGCCTGCCACCGGCAGCACGAGGAGCCCGGCAAATGCCGGATTTCCGATAAGCCCGATACCCATGATGTCCCTCCAGAACCGTCTCGTTCCGGAGCTTGGACGCGCGACGCCCTTCGATCCTTGGGTGCCTTTGCGATCTTCTTCCTCGAAGGCCGTCATGGCGGCGGCAAGTGCACGGCGGCGCGCGGCTTCGCCGGGCGCAGGCACATTGGCCTTTCCCAACAGGTCGAGCGGGTCGCCGCCCTCTGGTCTCTCGGTCTTGCTCATCGCGTCTCTCCGGCCGACAGCAGCGCCTTCAGGCGCTTCTTGGCCTCGTGAATGTGCCAGGACACGGTCGCCTCGGCGCAGCCCATCGCGCTCGCGGCCTCCTGATGCGAAAGACCCTCGCCATAGACGAGGGTGACGGCGTCGCGCTGCTTGTCGGGCAGGCTCCGGACGGCCTCCCACAGCGCGTCGGCCGGGTCGATCGCTTCCTCCTCCGCCTCGCCTGCAATCAGCGCATGCGTGCCGAAGGCAGCGACCTTCGCCCGGTCGCGTGCGCTCTTGCGCGCCATGTCGCGCACAGCGTTCAAAGTCAGCGAATAGAGCCAGGTCGTCAGCGCGCCCTGCCCCCGAAAGCCGCCGATCGCGCGGCCGACCCGCACGCAGACCTCCTGGGCCAGATCTTCGGCCTCCGCCCGGTTGCCGGTCAGCTTCCACGCGACGCGGAAGATGAAGTCGTAATGCCGCTCGATGAGCGCCGAGAACGCGTCGCGGTCGCCCGCAGCGGCACCCGCCACGAGCTGATCGTCGGTCCGCTCCCTCTCCAGCACCATCGCCGTCATGCCCCTTGGACGCCGGCACTGTCGCATTCCTTTGGGTGCCTGCAAATTATTTCGCATCTTGCTGATGGACCCACGGAACCGCAGCCCCTGCGACACATTAGAAAATCGAAAAATCCCGAAAGAGCTGGAGCTTCCATGGCGACGCCCGACCGCAAGATCGACCTCAACCGCCTCCAGGACGTCTGTGACGAGATCGCCGAGGAGATGATGGACAACGATCTCTGGGGAAAGGTCTCGCAGCAGAACAAGGCGCTGGCCGATGTCGATTCTCACCAGTTCGGCATCGCCGTCTACACGCATGGCGACGACATGATCGCCTCCGGCAAGGCCGACGAGCGCTTCACCATCCAGTCCATTTCCAAGGTTTTCGCGCTCACGCTGGCGCTGGAAGCCCATGGCGAAAAGGTCTGGGAAAGCGTCGGCCGTGAGCCGTCCGGCGACCCCTTCAACTCGATCATCGATCTCGAGCGTCACAAGGGCAAGCCGCGCAATCCCTTCATCAATGCCGGCGCACTGGTCACGATCGACCTGCTTTTGTCACGCAAGGGCAAGGCGGAGACGGTGCGCGAGTTCATCACGCGTCTCGTCGGCCACAAGGTCGGCCTCAACAGGGCCGTCGCGAAGTCCGACGAGAACACCGGCTTTGCCAACCGCGCCATGGCCAACCTCGCCAAGTTCTTCGACAATCTGGACAATGACGTCGACGACGTCATGGCCGCCTATGCCGAGCAGTGCGCGGTCAAGCTGTCGTGCAAGGAGCTTGCAAAGGCCGGCGACTACCTGATGGTCGAGGGCGCCGACGCGAAGAGCGCGCAGGATCGCAAGCGCGCCGAACGCGTGCGACGGATCAACTCGCTGATGCTGACCTGCGGCCAGTATGATGGTTCGGGCGAGTTCGCCTACCGCGTTGGCCTGCCGGCCAAGAGCGGCGTCGGCGGCGGCATTCTGGCGATCGCGCCCAACACGGCCTCGATCGCCGTCTGGTCTCCGGGACTCGACGAGAATGGCAACTCGGCCCTCGGCACGCTGGCGCTGGCGCGCCTGTCGGAAAAGATGGACTGGTCGATCTTCGGCTCGCTGAAGCGGCGGTAAGCCGCCTCAGCTGGAGCCATGCTCGTCAGCCGTCGGCACGCAGCGCCAGATTGTCCGGGTCGAACGGGCTTTCGCCGATCACCGTCGCCTTGTGCGCCTTGCCGAGGATGACGATGTCGAGTTCCGTCCCCTCCTGCGCCATGCCGGGCTCCACCATGGCGAGCGCCAGGCTCTTGCCGACGCGCCAGCCATAGCCGCCATGCGTTGCACGGCCGACGAGAAGCCCGTCCTTGCGGATCGACTCGTTGCCGCGGGCGTCTGCATCCGTCACGCCATGCACCTCGAGCGTTACGAAGCGCCAGCGCGGGCCCTTTTCCTTCAGCGCGACGAGCGCGTCGCGGCCGATGAAGTCTTCGCGGTCGAGCTTCACGAAACGGTCAAGCCCGCTTTCCCAAGCCGAATACTCGATTGAAAGCTCGCGCGGGATCAGCCGGTAGCTCTTCTCGATCGCCATCGCCGTCATGGCGCGGATGCCGAACGGACGGATGCCGAATTCGGCTCCGGCCTCCATCAGCATGTCGAAGATGACGGTCTGCTGCTCGATCGGATGGTGCAGCTCCCAGCCGAGCTCACCGACGAAGTTGACGCGCAGCGCATGCGCGCTCGCCGTCCCGACCGAGATGGGCTTCGCCGTAAGCCAAGGGAAGCTGGCATTGTCGAGCGGCGTGCGGGTGAGCTTGCGCAGCACCTCGCGGCTCTTCGGCCCGGCGAGCACCAGAACGCCGTACATCTGCGTGATCGGCTGCAGCGTCACCGAGCCATCGGTCGGAGCCAGCTTGCGCAAGACGTCATGGTCGTGCGCCTCGTAGGCGCCCGCCGAGACGAGATAAAAGCGACCCGGCTTCCATTCGTAGACGGTGAACTCGCTGCGCACGCCGCCATGGCGGGTGAGCACGTGGCTGAGGGCGATGCGCCCGCGCTTCTTCGGCACCGGATTGGCAAGGATCGAATCGAGCCATCCGCGCGCGCCGGGCCCCGAGACTTCCATCTTGGCGAAGGCCGACATGTCCAGCACGCCGACGCCTTCGCTGACCGCCTTCACCTCGTTGCCGACATGCTCGAAATAGTTGGAGCGCCGGAACGACCATTTCTCGACGATGCGCCCGTCCTCGAGCGCAGGCGCATGGTTGTGCGCGGTCAGCACGTCGGCGCCGACGCCGAGTTCGTCGGCCGGGACCGAGTAGCCTTCAGGCGCATACCAATTGGCGCGCTCCCAGCCATAGACCGAGCCGAACACGCCGCCGAGCGCCTTCAGCCGCGAATAGACCGGCGTGGTCTTCAGCGGCCGGGCCGCCGCACGCTCCTCGTCGGGATAGTGCATGGTGAAGACGTTGGCGTAGGCCTCCTCGTTCTTCTCCTTCAGGTAGCCCTCGGTGGCATAGGGACCGAAACGCCGCGGATCGACGCCCATCATGTCGATGGTCGGCTCCCCGTCCACGATCCACTCGGCGAGCTGCCAGCCCGCGCCGCCTGCCGCCGTCACGCCGAAGGAATGGCCTTCGTTGAGCCAGAAATTCCTCAGCCCCGGCGCCGGCCCGATGATCGGCGAGCCGTCCGGCGTGTAGGCGATCGCGCCATTGTAGACCTTCTTGATGCCAACCTCTCCAAAGGCAGGCACACGGGCGACCGCCGTTTCGATATGGGGCATCAGCCGGTCGAGGTCTTCCTGGAAGAGTTCGTACTCGCTGTCGTCCGACGGCCCGTCCACATAGCAGACCGGCGCGCCCTTCTCGTAAGGCCCGAGCAGCAGCCCGCCATTCTCCTCGCGCATGTACCAGGACGAGTCCGCCTCGCGCAGCACGCCCATTTCGGGCAGGCCCTTTTTCTTGCGCTCGACGATCGCCGGATGCGGCTCGGTGACGATGTACTGGTGCTCGACCGGGATCACCGGCACGTCGAGCCCGACCATCGCACCCGTCTTGCGCGCGAAATTGCCCGTCGCGGAGACGACGTGCTCGGCAAGGATGTCGCCCTTGTCGGTCTTCACCAGCCACTGACCGTCCGGCTGCTGCTCGATCCCCGTCACGGCCGTGTTGCGGTAGATCGTGGCGCCGCGATCGCGCGCGCCCTTTGCAAGCGCCTGGGTCAGGTCGGCCGGCTGGATATAGCCGTCCTCGGGGTGCTGGATCGCGCCCAGGATGCCGTCGGTCTCGCAGAGCGGCCAGACCTCCTTGACCTCCTCGGGCGTCAGGATCTTCAACGGCACGCCGATCGTCTCGGCGACGCCCGCATAGTACATGTACTCGTCCCAGCGGTCCTTGGTGCGCGCCAGGCGGATGTTGGAGCAATTGGTGAAACCGACATTCATGCCGGTCTCCTCCTGCAGCTCTTGGTAGAAGCGCACCGAATATTTGTGGATTTGGCCGACCGAATAGCTGAGGTTGAAGAGCGGCAGCAGGCCGGCGGCATGCCAGGTCGAGCCCGACGTCAGCTCCTTGCGCTCGATCAGCACCGAGTCCGACCAGCCCTTGCGCGCCAGATGGTAGAGCGTCGAGACGCCGACCACCCCTCCGCCGATGACGACTGCGCGCGCTCTGTCCTTCATGTGCAACCCCTGCTCAGATCCCGTGCCGGACGCTTGGCCGGCGCGCGCACTATGCCGTTGCCGGCCTGCCCGCCTTCGTCTGATTGCGACACGCCTGACGCAGGCTGGCGATCACTCCGCTGACGTCGTTGCCGCCGGCGCCTGCGGCTCAACATAGGGCGGCGCCGCCTGCGGGCGCGGCATCGAGATGCCGGCAGCGCCCAGCCGTTCGACGATCTCGAACCGCACCTCGTTCTGGATGCCGAGCCCGGCCATGATGTCGCCGATGAAATAGCGGAGCTCGAAATCGAGCGACGTATCCGTGTAGCCGATGAAGGCGACGAGCGGCTCGGGATTGCGCAGGATGCGCGGCTGCTGGCGCGCGATCGCAAGCAGCAGGTCGTGCACCTGGCGCGGATTGCTTCCATGCGCGACGCGGACCGGGATGTCGACGCGCGCCAGCCGGTTGCGATGCGTCCAGTTGCCGACGGCGGCGTTGATGAGGTCGGAATTGGGCAGGATGACCGTCTGGCGCTGGAACGTCTCGATCTCGGTCGCCCGCACGCTGATCTTCGAGACGATGCCGCTGACCTGCCCCGCTACGATCCAGTCGCCGACCTTGAACGGGCGCTCGGCAAGCAGGATCAGGCCGGAGACGAAATTGTTGACGATGTTCTGCAGGCCGAAGCCGATGCCGAGCGACAGCGCACCGGCGACGAGCGCCAGGTTCGACAGGTCGATGCCTGCAACCGACAGGCCGATCAGGACGGCTATCGCGACGCCCGCATAGCCGACCGCCGTGCTCACCGAATTTCGGATGCCGGCATCGACCCGGCCGCGGGTCATCACCTTGCCGTCGAGCCAGCGCTGGAACCCGCGCGCCAGGAAGAAGCCGACGACGAAGACGGCGACACCCGTCAGGATACCGGCGATCGAGATCGTCAGCGAGCCGATCTGGATCTCGGTCGCGAAGCGATAGAACCACGCCTCGAGATCGCCCCAGCGGAAACCCCACTGCAGGAGCACCAGCGGCACGCCGACCGCGACGACCAGCAGGTTGACGAGGATGCCGGCCAGGAGCCCGAGCTGGTCCTCGCGCGCGGCATCGAGATTGTAGCGCTGGTCGAGGTGGCGTCCGAGCACCGTGTCGCGGAACGCACCCATCTCGGAGATCGCGCTTCCCGACAGGTAGCCGATATACATCGTCGCCAGGATCGCGCCGGTGACCACCACCTGCTGCGAGAAGAAGCGCGCAAAGCCGACATAGCCGGCGAGCGCCGAGACGATCGTGATCGCGGCCAGCAGGAAGAGCAGGAACCGGAATGGCCGCGACCAGCCTTTCGGATTGCCTTCGGCATCGACATAGGGCCGCAGCGTCGCGATCCGCAGGATCAGCGCAGCCATGATCAGCGCCGCGATGAAGCTGCGCGCGACGGTAACGGAAAGCGGCGAGCCGAGCTCGGTCGAGACACTCGCGAGGAACACGTCGAGGCCGGTGACGACCGCCATCGCGGTGACCATGCGGTTGAGACCGAAAGAGGCCTTCGTCTCAAAGCCGATGAGGCGCCAGTCCGGCCGCCGCGGCTCGAAGACGGCAAGCGACAGGCGGCTGACGAAGAAGACGATCGCGATGACCCGGAACAGCGAGGCGATCAGCCCGCCGACATCTTCCCTCAAAAGCCCGAAATAGTCGAAGAAGTACCAGGTCGCCGCGAGAAAGACGGCTACTGCCAGCGACGGCAGGAGGGTCGACCAAAAGGCTACGGACAGCCGCGATATGAATGGCGGGCTCTCCTGCGTTGCGCCGCGCACGAGCAGCCGCGCGACAACTGTCCTAAGGCCCCAGTTGAGAAGAGCGGCCGCGAGCAGCGCCATGATGCCGGCAAGGACCGCCGCCGACAGGTTCGGCCGGATGACGAAATTGAACCAGGAGGAGAGGCTGGCGGTCAGCCGCTGCGCCTCGGTCCGGAAATCCTCGACGACCTCCGGCGAGAACGCGCTCAGGATGTCGTAGCGGGTGGCAAGTTGCTGGGTGAAGATGTCCCGCCGGATTTGCGCCACGCGCAGTGTCAGCGCCGCGACCTGCGTCGAAAGCTGATCGACCTCGCCCAGGATCGTATTGATCTGCGATCGCTCTTCGGTCAGCGACTGCCGCTCGGCGGTAAGCGCGGCCGGTTCCGCCGTCGGATCCTCGGGCGGCGGGCCGATTTCGGTCAGCCGCGCATCGATCGCCTCGATGCGCGGGCGAAAGACGAAGCCGATATCGCTGAGCCGCCGCGTTAGCTGCTGGAGCTCGAAGCGCCGGTCGACCAGCGTCGCATCGTCGACGCCGGGGCTGCTGATCTCGGCATCGACCGCCTCGAGCCGCACGCGGATGCGCGACAGGATCGTCGTCTGCTCGGCCGCGAGGTCCGGGCTGATGGCCGACCGGTCGATGCCGGCACGGTCGGGCGAGCCTTGGGTGGCCGCGGGCGATGCAAACGCGACCAGGGCGAGGACAAGCAGGCAGAAGAAGCGGGACGCGAGGGGCATTCTCACCGGAGTTCCAGTTCGCCACGGCCGATGGTGGCGTCTCGAGAACTGTTACGAGCGTCCCGGCTGCCCGGCAAGTCGAGGTCGGCGCTGCGAAAGCCGAGGGCGCGAAATTTGCATCGCGTGCATGGGGCGATCTATAGCGTGGTCCCGACCCTGAAGCATGGATCGGCCAGCCACGCATGGCGGAATATTCCTTCCTGTCCCTTTTGAAGAACGCCATGTCGGGCAATGCCGACTGGCAGCCGGCCTGGCGCAAGGCGACCCCTCGCCCGTCCTACGACGTCGTTATCGTGGGCGGCGGCGGTCATGGGCTGGCGACCGCCTACTACCTTGCCCGCGAGCACGGCATCCGAAACGTGGCAGTGGTGGAAAAGGGCTGGCTCGGCTCCGGCAATATCGGCCGCAACACCACGATCGTGCGCTCCAACTATCTGCTGCCCGAATCGGTGCGCTTCTACGAGCATTCGATGAAGCTCTGGGAGAACCTGTCCCACGAGCTGAACTACAACGTCATGTTCTCGCAGCGCGGCATCCTCAACCTCGCCCACACGCCCGCGCAGATGGACGACTATGCACGGCGCGGCAATGCGATGATCCACAACGGTGCCGACGCGGTGCTGCTCGATGCCCGAGGCGTCGAACGATACGCACCCGGCCTCGACATGTCTCAGAAGGCCCGCTTCCCCATCATGGGCGGTCTCCTGCAGCCGCGAGCCGGCACGGCGCGTCACGATGCGGTCGCCTGGGGTTTTGCGCGGGCCGCCGACCGCCTCGGCGTCGACATCATCGAGAATTGCGAAGTCACCGGCTTCCTGCGCGAGGGCGACCAGATCACGGGCGTCGTCACCACGCGCGGCGAAATCCGCGCGCCGAAGGTCGGCGTCGCGGTCGCCGGCAACACCAGCCGCGTGATGAAGCTCGCCGGCATCGAGCGCCTGCCGATGGAAAGCCACGTTCTCCAGGCATTTGTCTCGGAATCGCTGAAGCCTTTCGTCGACGGCGTCGTCACCTTCGGCGGCGGGCATCTCTACATGTCGCAGTCCGACAAGGGCGGCCTCGTCTTCGGCGGCGACATCGACGGCTACAATTCCTACGCCCAGCGCGGCAATCTGCCGGTCGTCGAGGACGTCATGAGCGAGATGGTCGCGCTGTTTCCGGCGCTGTCGCGCGTGCGGCTCCTGCGCTCGTGGGGCGGCATCATGGACATGTCGATGGATGGCTCGCCGATCATCGCGACGGGTCCGCTGCCGGGCATGTATCTCAATTCCGGCTGGTGCTATGGCGGCTTCAAGGCGACGCCGGGCTCGGGCTACTGCTTTGCCTGGACCATCGCCAAGGACGAGCCGCATCCGCTCTCGGCGCCCTACACGCTCGACCGTTTCAACCGCGGCATCCTGATCGACGAAAAGGGCCAGGGCGCCACGCCCCGGCTGCATTGATGCGAAGCGCTGGCGCAAAATGGTCGTCGGACGACGCCGGTCGACCCCCACTCCGATCTGCTTCGCAGACCACCTCTCCCCCGCTCGACGGGGGAGAGGAAGCGCCGGTCGCGATGGACGGCGCATTTTCGAAGGGCGCCTTTTCTCTCCCCCTTCGATCGGGGGAGAGGTGCCGAGCGAAGCTAGGTGGAGTGGGGGTCGACCCGCGCCAACCCCATCCCGCCCGCACCCGATCCCGCCGTCACCCGGACATCACCCCATGCTGATTGCCTGCCCCTATTGCGGTCCGCGCGACGTGATCGAGTTCACCTACCAGGGCGACGGGACGCGCACGCGCCCCGATCCCGCCTCGACCGATGCGCAGGCCTGGCACGACTTCGTCTACCAGCGCACCAACCCGGCGGGCAGTCACCGCGAGATCTGGCAGCATTCAGGCGGATGCCGGTCGCACATGCTGGTCATGCGCGACACGCTCACGCACAGGATCGACGCCGTCGAGCCGCTCGGCCACGAGGCCGCCCGATGAGCGCGAAACGGACGGAAGCCGGCGGACGCATCGACCGCACGCGCAAGCTGCGCTTCACCTTCGACGGCAAGGTGCTCTACGGCCATCCGGGCGACGCGCTCGCCTCGGCGCTTCTGGCAAACGGCGTCTCGCTGGTCGCGCGGTCGTTCAAATACCACCGCCCGCGCGGCATCATGGCCGCCGGCGTCGATGAGCCGAACGCGCTCGTCACCGTGTTGCGCGACGGCCTGCGCGAACCCAACATCCAGGCGACGACGCTGGAGTTGTTCGAGGGGCTGGTCGCCGAAAGCCAGAACCGCTTTCCCTCGCTCGCCTTCGACGTCGGCGCGATGAACGGACTTGCCGGCAAGCTCTTTTCGGCCGGCTTCTACTACAAGACCTTCATGGGTCCGGTCGCAGGCCCCTTGAAAGGCACGCGGTTCTGGATGCTCTGCGAGTGGTTCATACGCCGCGCAGCCGGTCTCGGCCGCGCCGGCGGACAAGCCGACCCCGCGCGCTACGAGCGCATGAACGCCTGGTGCGACGTGCTGGTCGTCGGCAGCGGCCCGGCCGGGCTCGCAGCTGCCAAGGCCGCTTCAGGCGATGGCCGCCGCGTGATCCTCGTTGAGCAGCTGCCGGAGCCAGGCGGGTCGGCACGATGGTCGGGCGAGACGATCGACGGCAGACTCGCGCGCGAATGGGCGGACGGCATGGCCGAAACGCTCGAAGCGTTGGGCGTGAGGCTTCTCACCCGCACGACGGCCTGGGGCTATTATGACGGCAACACGGTTGCGGCGCTCGAACGCGTCTCCGAGCATCGCCCTGCCGTGACGGGCGAGCCGCGGCAGCGCCACTGGGTCATCCGCGCCGGTCACGTGGTGCTGGCGACAGGCGCTTTCGAGCGGCCGCTGGTCTTTACCGGCAACGACACGCCCGGCGTGATGCTGGCGGGCGCGGTCGAACGCTACGCGTCCGAGTTCAGTGTGCTGGCGGGCGAGACGCTTGCCGTCTTCACCAACAATGACGGCGCCTACCGGTCGGCCGCTGCCTTCGCGCGGGCTGGTGGCAAGGTCGCAACCATCATCGACGTTCGTGCGGACGTGTCGGCTGCCGCGCGATCGCTCGCCGCCGAAGCCGGCGCGGAAGTGCTTGCCGGCCACGCCGTGGCGGCTGCCAAGGGCGGCAAGGCTCTGTCGCAGATCGTCGTCAGACCGCTCGGCGCTGACGGCACGCTTGGCACTCCGGAGCGCGCAATCGCCGCCGACTGCCTCGCAGTCTCCGGCGGCTGGTCGCCCGCGATCCATCTCGCAAGCCAGGCCGGCCAGAACCCCGTCTGGGACGACCGCCTTCAAGCCTTCCTGCCGCCGCAGCCGACGCAGGCCTGGAGCGGCGCCGGCGCGTTCATGGGCACGTTCGCGACCGCCGACGCCATCGCCGAAGGCGCGACCGTCGGCGCCAGGGCCGCAGGGTTGGACGCGACCTCTCCCGTGCTGACCGTCGAGGGCCCAGCACTCGATCTGGCCCCAGCGCCAATCCTCGAAACCAAGGGCGCAGCCGGCAAGGCCTTCGTCGATTTCCAGCACGACGTGACCGCCGACGACATCCGCCTCGCACATCGCGAAGGCTTCGTCTCCGTCGAGCATCTGAAGCGCTACACGACGCTCGGCATGGCGACGGACCAGGGCAAGACGTCGAACGTGGCAGGCCTGTCGATCATGGCCGACGCGCTCGGCAAGTCCATCCCCGCCGTCGGCACCACGCGCTTCCGCCCGCCCTTCGCGCCCGTCTCGATGGGTGCGCTGGCGGCCGAGCGCAACGGTGATCTGCGCCCTCACCGCCTGACGCCGATGCATGACTGGCACGTCGAGCACGGCGCCCGTTTCTATGCCGCCGGGCTCTGGTCGCGCCCCGAGATCTACGGCGCACCCGGCGAAACCGTCGAGCAAGCCTATATCCGCGAGGCACGCGCGGTGCGCGAGACCGTCGGCATCGTCGATGTCTCGACGCTGGGCAAGATCGCCGTGCAGGGGCCGGATGCGGCCGACTTCCTCGACCGCGTCTATACCAACATGTTCTCAACCCTCCCCGTCGGCAGGGCGCGCTACGGCCTGATGCTGCGCGAGGACGGCATCCTCTTCGACGACGGCACGACCTGGCGCATTCGAGAAACTGACTTCCTGATGACCACGACCACCGCCAATGCCGGCAAGGTCATGCAGCATCTGGAGTATTTCCTCGACGCGATCTGGCCTGAGCTTCGCGTCACCCTCACCTCCGTCACGGACCAATGGGCCGGCGCAGCGATCTCCGGCCCGCGCTCGCGCGAAGTGCTGGCGGCCTGCGTCACCGGCACCGCGGTCGATGATGCGGCGCTGCCCTTCATGGGCATCGTCCACGGCCGCATCGCCGACATCCCCGTCATGGTCTGCCGGCTCTCTTTCTCGGGCGAACTCGGCTACGAGGTCTATTGCGGTGCCGGCCATGGCGTTGCCATCTGGGAAGCGCTGCTCGAAGCCGGCGAACCCTTCGCAATCACACCTTACGGCCTGGAGGCGCTCGGCACGCTGCGCATCGAGAAGGGCCACGTCACGGGCGCCGAGATGGACGGCCGCACCACGGCCCGCGATCTCTATCTCGGCGGCATGCTGTCGAAGAAGAAGCCTTTCATCGGCTCGGCCATGATGGACCGCCCTGGCCTCACCGCCTCGACCCGACACAGGCTGGTCGGCCTGATGGCGCTCGACGGTCGCCCCATCCTTGGCGGCGGCCATGTGGTCGAAACGTTCGCCGAAGGCACCGAGCAGCGCTCGATCGGTCATGTCACGGCCGGCTGCTATTCGCCTGCGCTGGGGCGCTACATCGCGCTCGCGCTCGTCGAAGGCGGCAAGGAGCGTCACGGCACGCGCGCCTTCATCTCCGACCCGGTGCGTAAGAGGACTGCGCCGGTCGAGATTGTCAGCCACCACTTCTTCGACGCCGAAGGGAACCGCATGCATGGCTGAGCCTCTGTCGCCCCTTGGCGCCGCCTATCGCCCCGGCCGCCATGGCAACCCGTCCGGTGAGCCGGGCGTCACGCTGTCCGAGACCCGCCCCGGCTCGATCGTCCAGCTTGCCTGCTGGCCCGGTCGCGAGGATGGGCTCGCCGGCGCCGTGCGCGACCTCATCCGCCTCGAGCTTCCGCTCACGCCGCGCGCCGGCGCGGTCGACGGCTACCGCGCAATCTTCGGCATCGGCCCGCGCCGCTGGCTCGTCGTCGATCAGCCGGAGGGGCTCGCCGAACGTATGTCGGCCGCCATCACCAGCGAGACCGGCACGGTAACGGACCTGTCCCATGCGCGCACGGCCTTCCGCATCGAAGGCCCCCGCTCGGAATGGGTTTTGTCAAAGCTCTTCGCGATCGATTTTGGCGCGCGCGCCTTTGCTGTCGGTTCCGGTGTTGCGACGATGCACCACGACATCTTCGCCTCGATCCAGCGCACCGGCGAGGATGCGTTCGACATCTATGTCTTCCGCTCCTTCGCGCGCTCCTTCTGGACGACGCTCGGTCATGCGTCTGAAGAGGTCGGCGTTCTCGTCCGCTAGGACTATTTCAGGAAGGTCGTGAAGCCGTCGACGGGCTCGCGCTCCGTGCGCAGTTGGTTTTCCGGCTTGCTCTCGTCTTCGTAGCCGAGCGCCATGCCGCAGACCACGATATCGGTCTCGGAAATGCCGAGCACCGGCCTGATCTGGCGATGGTAGGGCGCAAACGCGGCCTGAGCGCATGTATGCAGTCCCCTGCCCCGCGCCGCGATCATGATCGACTGCAGGAACATGCCGTAATCGATCCACGACCCCATCTCGAGCCTGCGGTCGATCGTGAAGATCATGCCGACCGGCGCATCGAAGAAGACGAAATTGCGGTTGTGCTGGACGCGCATGCGCTCCACGTCGCGCTTCTGGATGCCGAGCAGATTGTAGAGCCCGAAGCCGACCGTGCGGCGCCGTGTGAGGTAAGGCTCGAAGAACTGCTCCGGATAATACCGATACTCGTCCCAGGCGGGCTTCTCATGCCGCGCAGCTTCTGCCAGCACGGCCTCGCTCAGCCGCGCCTTGGTCTCGCCGGTGACGACGTGGACCTTCCAGGGCTGCATATTGGTGCCCGATGGCGCGCGCGCCGCGACGTCGAGGATGTCGCGGATCGTGGCCTCATCGACCGGCGTCGGGAGGAAGGCGCGCACGGAGCGGCGCGACGTCATCGCCTCGTCGACGATCGAAGTCTCGTCCTGGGCCGCGCTGCGGGGATCGGGTGAAAGCATCGTGTCTCCGCTGGAAACGGCGGGTCGGGCGGCTCTTGTGGCCAGCGAACTCCGTGCTTGGCATGGGGGCACACGGCCACGCAAGCCTTTCCGTTGGCACAGGCCGGGCCTGCCCCTTGCCCAAAGCCGATGTCGCGGCCAGACCATCGGCCCCACCGTCATTCGTCGAGAAGAACCCGCAATGCCCAGACTGTCCGCCCGCATCACAGGCATCCTGCCCTCCGGCAAGGATGGATGGGAGGTGCATTTCGCAGCCTGGAAGCGCAAGCAGGCGGGCGAGCGGATCGTCATGCTGTCGGCGGGCGACCATGATTTCGACACGCCGTCGGAAACCGTCGAGGCGGCCCGCGCGGCGCTGTCGGCCGGTCACCACCACTATACGCCGCTCCCGGGCCTGCCACGCCTGCGCGAGGCGATGGCCGCCGTCTCCACGCGATCGACCGGCGTCGCGACGAGCGCCGACGAGATCATCGCCACGCCGGGCGGCCAGGCGGCGCTCTACGCATCGGTCCAGGCCATCATGGATCCGGGTGACCACGCCATCGTCATCGGCCCCTATTACGCGACCTATCCCGGCACCTTCCGTGCCTCGGGCGTTGCCTTCACCGTGGTGGACGCGCCGGCCGAGACCGATTTCCAGCCTGACGTGGCGCTGATCGAAGACGCGATCACGCCCCGCACCCGGGCGATCCTGATCAACACGCCCAACAACCCGACCGGCGCCATCTACGATCGCGCGACTTTGGAGGCGCTCGCCGACATCTGTCGCCGACACGATCTGTGGCTGATCTCCGACGAGGTCTACTGGTCGCTTGCCGGTCCGGCCCATCTGTCGCCGCGCGCCCTGCCGGGCATGGCGGAGCGAACGCTGGTTGTGAACTCCATGTCGAAAAGCCATGGCATGACCGGCTGGCGCGTCGGCTGGCTCACCGGCCCGGCTGACCTCATTCGCAGCCTGATTGCGCTCAACCTCGTCACGACCTACGGCTTGCCGGACTTTGTGTCCCGCGCGGCGATCAATGCGCTGGAAACCGGCAGCGGCGTGGCCGCGATCGCCGCCCGCTACGCCGCGCGGCGCGAGATGTTCCTGGCGGCACTTGGCAACCAGCAGTCCCGCGTGAGGGGCTCGCGCGGCGGCATGTATGTGATGGTCGACGTCGCCGGCCTCGCGCCCGATTGCGAGGCTTTCGCCTGGGCGCTGCTGGCCGACGAGGCGATCTGCGTGATGCCGGGCGCAAGCTTCGGTGCGGCGGCCGCCGGTCACATCCGTATCAGCCTGTGCCAGCCGGACGACGTCCTTGCCGACGCCGCCCGCCGCATCGCAGCTTATATCTCCGGCCGCGAGGCCTAGAAGCGATCCTCGTCGAACAGCGGATCGCCGCATTCGAGAACCGGGCACTGGCCATCCAGCGTCGGCACATATGCCGGCCGCGCCACATAGGGGCGCTCGCAGAAATAGCTGCTGGAGACGTAGCGGTCATAGGTGTACTGGCCCGTCGTCAGCACGATACCGCCGGTGTCGGCGATGAGATTGCGCACCTCGCCGCAGCTCATCTGCCGCGTGTCAGGCCGCTGCGCGAGCGCCGCGCCCGCGGCGACGGCGAGAGCGACCGCGGCGATCGCGCCAAGCTTCACATAGGTCATGTCTGCCTCCTCTCGATCGCCCGCATATCGGAGAATAGGCCATGCCAATGCGGCGGCAAGTGGACGCTTGTCCTTGCGAGCCTGCAAAGGCGCGTGACATGATCGCCGGCAGCAAGGAGAGGTTCATGTCCCAAACCATCGTGGTCGCGCAGGGCGGTGGCCCGACTGCCGTGATCAACCAGACCATGGCGGGCATCGTGCTCGAAGCCCGCAAGCGGTATCCCGGCGCGCGCGTGCTCGGCTCGCGCTTCGGCGTGCGCGGCATCGTCGGCGGCGACTATGTCGACCTGTCCGATATGCCCGAAGACCTGATCCGCGCCATCGCCGGCACGCCGAGCGCGGCTCTGGGCTCCACCCGAGACAAGCCCGACGCGGCCTATTGCGAGCGCATCCTCACCGGCCTGCGCAAGGTTTCGGCCGACGCCTTCATCTATATCGGCGGCAACGACACCTCGGGCACGCAGCAGATCCTGTCGGATGCCGCCGGCGGCGACATCACATTCGTCCACGCCCCGAAGACCATCGACAACGACCTGATGGAAAACGACCATACGCCGGGCTTCATCTCGGCAGGCGAATTCGTGGCAGGCGCCTTTCTCAGCGTCGATCTCGATTTCCGCGCTCTGCCCGGCATCTATTGCGGCATCGTCATGGGCCGGCATGCGGGGTTCCTGGCCGCGGCCAGCGCCGCCTGGCGCATCGACGAGGAGAGCGGACCGCATCTCGTTTACGCGCCCGAACGCACCTTCGACCCCGCGCGATTCGTCGACGACATCCGTAACGTGATGGACCGGACAGGCCGCTGCGTCGTAGCGCTTTCGGAAGGGATTTCGGGCGCCGACGGTCGCTCTATCGTCGAGACCATCGTGCCGGCAGAACGGCTCGAGCGCGATGCGCATGGCAATGTGAAACTCTCGGGCAGCGACCTCGGCATGGCAATCGAGCGCATCATTGCCGACGTCTTGCCGGGCAAGCGCGCCCGTGTCGACACGCTCGGCTACATGCCGCGCGGCAATATCGCAACGGTCAGCAAGACCGACCAGAAGGAGGCCTTCGCTTCAGGCCAGGCGGCGGTGAAATCGATCGCGTCAGGCGGCGGCTCGATCGCGCTGCAATGGGAAGATGGCCGCACCGTCTACAAGACGGTGCCGCTGTCGGCGGTTGCGGCGAAGACCCGGCACATGCCAGCGGATTTCCTCGAGCCCCACGAAAATACCGTCTCGCGCAAGGGGCTCGATTATCTGGAACGCTTGCTGCCCCGCCGCTTCGAAGCCGTCGCGCCTTTCGTTTAGAGCGACGTTACCGCGATCATCGCAATCAGCGCGAAGGCCGCGATCGCGATGACGCCCTTCCACGGAAACGCCGGTTGCGGGCTGGACGTGTAGGCGCCGCGCCCGGTCATCAGCGGCGCGTCCACGATGCGCTTTGGCTTGTGGTCGACGCGATAGGGGGAACTGTCGATGGCTCGAACATGGTCGGGCATGGAAGGCTCCTTGGACTTGACCACAAAACGAGCGGGCGAGCGAGGTGTTCCCGACGATCCGGGGTTGAAACTTTGCCCAAGAGCGGCCAGACCCCGCTGATGACGAGCACACCGCTTCCCCTGCCGCGCGTCGATCCGGTCGCAGCCCGCCGGTTCGCGCTGTTCCTCGATTTCGACGGGACGCTGGCAGACATCGTCGAGCACCCCGACGACGTGATGCTGGCTGACACGACCCGCACGGCGATCGAACGACTGGCGGTCGCGCTCGACGGCGCGGTCGCCATCGTGACCGGCAGGGCGATCGTCGATATCGATCGCTTCGTGGCCCTGCCCGGCCTGCCGGTCGCAGGCGTCCACGGGATGAAGCGCCGCGATGCGGCCGGGACCGCCTATGATGTGGAGGTCGCACAGGAAGCGCTCGGCCTTGCCCACCAGCGTCTGAGCGCTCTGGCCCTGGAATCGCGAGGGACCTTCCTTGAAATCAAGCCAGGTTCGCTGGCCTTCCATTATCGCGGCCGGCCGGACCTCGCCGACACCATCCCGTCCCGCATCGGGGATGCGATCGGCGGCCTGGACGGGCTTTACCGCGTCGATGGCAAGATGGTCGTGGAGATCAAGGGCGCGAAAGCGTCCAAGGGCGATGCGGTGACGGCCTTCATGGCCGAAGCACCGTTTGCGGGCCGCGTGCCGCTCTTCGCCGGGGACGACGTCACTGACGAGGATGGCTTTCGCGTCGTCAACGCCATGGGCGGGGTGACGATCAAGATCGGTTCCGGCGAGACGCTTGCGTCATACAGGGCCGACACCGCGGACGGCTTCCGCGACTGGCTGGCACGATTGGCCATGGCGCTAGCCTGAAACCGGGCGAAAGTCTGGCCATCACCGGAACTTCGCCTATGATCAGATGTTCTGGGACGTCGGGCATCGCGCCCGACCGATGACTTAGCGAGGTGAAAGGGAGCCCGCCGGGAATGCCGAGGGGAATACAGGAGCAGGACGCCGCGACATGGTCTGCGGAGGCACGCTCATGAACAGGCTCTTCGTTATCTCGAACCGCGTGGCGGACCTTACCAGAAGCACGCAATCGGGCGGCCTCGCCGTTGCGCTGGCCGATTCTCTGAAGAGCCGCGGCGGCGTCTGGATGGGCTGGGACGGTGATCGTGTCGAGGAAGGCACCGACCTCCACGAAAGCGCTCAAAACGTCGGATCCGTGACTACCGTCACGATGCCGATGACCGAGGTCGACTACCGCGACTACTATATCGGCTTCTCCAACAGCGTGCTGTGGCCGCTGTTCCACTATCGGCTCGACCTTGTCCGCTACCAGACCTCGCACCTGAAAGGCTACCGGCGCGTCAACCGCCGCTTCGCCGAGGCGGCCGTCCGTCATCTGAAGCCCAACGATGTCATCTGGATTCATGACTATCACCTGATCCCGCTCGCCCGCGAGCTGCGCCGCCTCGGCTGCCGCCAAAGGATCGGCTTCTTCCTTCACATCCCCTTCCCGCCCCCGGAGGTGCTGGCCGCAGCACCGGAGCACAAATGGCTGGCCGAAAGCCTGTTCGAGTACGATCTGATCGGCTTCCAGACGCAGACAGACCTCGGCAATTTCCATCGCTATGCCGAGGAGCATGTCGGTGTGCGCCTGCATCCCGACGGCACCTTCCGCTTCCGCGAGCGCGTCATGCGCGCCGACGCCTTCCCGATCGGCATCGATGCCGAGGCTTTCGCCGAGATGGCTGCGATGCCCTCCGACGAGGTCCAGATCGACATGATGCGGCGCAACGTGCTGCAGCGCCGCCAGATCATCGGCGTCGACCGGCTCGACTATTCCAAGGGCCTGCCCGACCGCATGAAGGCCTTTTCGCGCCTGCTCGAGCGCCACGACCATCACATGAAGCGCGTGACCTTCCTCCAGATCGCGCCGCCGACACGTGAGGATGTCGACGCCTATGCCGACATCCGCATGGAGCTGGAGTCGCTGTCCGGCTCGATCAATGGGCGCTTCGCGGACTTCAACTGGACGCCTATCCGCTACATCCACCGGTCGGTTCCCCGCGAGAAACTCGCCGCGCTCTACCGCGCGAGCACGGTTGGCTTCGTTACGCCCCTGCGCGACGGCATGAATCTCGTTGCGAAGGAATTCGTCGCCGCTCAGGACCCTGACGATCCCGGCGTTCTCGTCCTGTCGAAGTTCGCAGGAGCGGCCGAGGAAATGACGGAGGCGCTGATCGTCAATCCGTACGATCTCGACGATATGGCCGACAATCTCGACCGTGCGCTGCTGATGCCGCTGGAAGAGCGCCGCGAACGCCATCAGGTCCTGTTCGACCGCGTGCGTCGCCGCAACGCGGTCGCATGGCAGCGCGATTTCCTGGCGACGCTGGACAGTCTCCAGATTGCGCCGGAACCCGGTTCGGAGCGGTCCGCCGCCTGAAGCTCAGGCCGACTGTATCAGGAACTCCCCCGGACCGAGATGCAGGCGACCCGCCTCGAACCGCGCACCCGGCGACTGGGCCAGAACGGTTCCGGCGTCTAAAGAGGGCGACTGCAGAGTCGGCCCCAGATTAAACGCGGCATGGATGTCGGTCTGCCCGCTTTTCACCTGGAGCAGCAGCACGTCGCCGTCGGATTGGCAGCTGGCGAGGTCCGCTGTGGCGAACCCAAGACGCCTGCGCAAGCCAAGGGCCGCGCGATAGGTGGAGAGAACGGAACGGGGATCGCCAGCCTGCCGATCGACAGCCTTGGGAAGGTGGCGCGGACAGACCGGAAGCCAGGGCTCGCCGGTCGTAAAGCCGGCATTTGGCTCTGAACCCTGCCAGGGAAACGGCGTCCGCGCGCCGTCTCGACCATGGATCTCCGGCCAGAACCGAATCCCGAACGGGTCGCGCAGATGTTCTTCACCGACGCGCGTTTCTTCCAGCCCGAGCTCGTCGCCCTGATAGACCGCAACGGCTCCTGGCAGTATCGACGCGATCCACGCACAAATGGTCGCGATGCCTTCGGCGTCCGCGTGCCGCGCGGTGAACCGCGTCGGATGACGGATCGTGTCGTGGTTCGACCATGCCCAGCAGATCCGGGCATCGGGTGAAGCTGCGTAGGCTTCGCGGATCGCTTCGGCCATCGCGGAGGCGGAAAAGCCGGTATCCGGCAGCACGAAGGTGAAGCAGGACGGCCCTGCCCGCTCGGCTTTCAGGCGGTCGCCGATGCGCCCGACGATCGTGGCCGCGCCAGTGCGCTCGATTTCTCCCAGAAATTCCGCCAGCGGCCGCAGATCGCCGCGCTGAGCCCGGTCGTAGAGGTGAAGCTGCTGCAGGAAGGGATTTGCGCGAGGCTGGGCCGATGCGCCCTCGGGCGCCGGCGGATTGTCGCGCAGGTCGCGATCGTGGAAATAGGAATTCATCGTATCGAGACGGAAGCCATCGACGCCGCGGGACCGCCAGAACCGCGCGATGTCGAGAAGAGCGGCACGCACGTCTGCCTGTGCAAAATCGAGGCTAGGCTGCGCAGGCAGGAAGTCGTGCAGGTAGTATTGCTCGCGGTCGCGGTGCCATGTCCAGGCTGACCCGCCAAAGGCAGAAAGCCAGTTGTTCGGAGGCGTTCCGTCCTCCTTCGGATCGGCCCAGACGTACCAGTCTGCCTTCGTACTGTCGCGGCTCGACGCGCTCTCGACGAACCAGGGATGCCGATCGGAGGTGTGGGAGAAGACGAGATCGATGACGATCCTCAGTCCGGCCTCGTGTGCCTTTTCGACCAGTTCGTCGAAGTCGGCCATCGCGCCATAGGCCGGATCGACGGCGGTGTGATCGGCGACATCATAGCCCCAATCCTCCATTGGCGAGGTGTAGAAAGGCGATAGCCACAGCCCATCGACACCGAGCGCCACGATATGCGGCAGCCGATCGATGACGCCGCGAAGGTCGCCGACACCACTGCTGGAACTGTCCTGAAACGACCGTATGTAGACGTGATAGAGACTGGCGCCGGCCAGCCAGTCGGCGGAAGCGGGCGTCTGCGCCGCATCGCTCATTGCATTCTCCTCGTTGCGGTTTGCCTGATCATGAGTGTCGGCCACCCGTGCCGAAACCACAACCGACCTAGCCGGACTTGCGGTTCGGCAAGCCCTTTCGCTTGGTCTCGGCGAGTTCCTCGAGCTGCTTTTCGCTCATGGAATCGGCCATCTGGCGCGACGCGCCCTTGAGGTCCGATTTCTTCTGATCGCCCCGCTTGGCGGCCAGGGCGGCACCGGCAGCCTTCTGCTGCGCCTTCGATTTTGCGGGCATGTCGTCGTCCTCCATGAGGCAGGCCGAAGGATAGAACCGGATCAGCCGCCGCTGGTTCCCGATGTGTCCCGATGGCAACGGACCGACCTCTGCAACACTGGCGCGCAGAGCGTTATTGGACTTTCAACCATCCTGCCACTAGGCTGGAATCATTGGGGAACGCGGCATACCCATCGGTGACGCCGGCTCGGCATGTCCATGTCGAGGCGACATTTCGGACGCAAGCTTGCGCGCCGCACCGCCTGCCGGGTCCGTGTTGCGTGTCGATCTGGTCTGGTGGTGAGTTGAGCTGTTGAAAGAATTTCTGAAAGGCCGTCGCACCCGCCATCTCTGCAGCTTCGTGCTCGCTGCAACGATACTGGGTGCAGCCTCCCCAGCCTACGCCTTCGAGATTTTCGGCATCCGCCTCTGGGGCAGCGACGAGGCCGAAGAGATCGACGTCATCGGCGATCCGCAGAACTACGAAATCACGCTCAATGTCACCGGCGAGGCCTATCTCGAAAACCGCATCCGCAGCGCCTCCACGCTCTGGGGCGATCGTGAGGAGCCGGCATCCGGCGTATCCGGACTGATTTCCAAGGCGCGCGGCGATTACCGCCGCATGCTCGCAGCGCTTTATGGCGAGGCGCGCTATGGCGGCGCGATCTCGATCCTGATCGACGGCCGCGAAGCGGCCGACCTTCCGCCCGACGCGATCCTCGCAAACCCGGCCAACGTCGTCGTCAGCGTCGACACAGGTCCCCTCTTCCGCTTTGGCGTCACCCAGATCACGAACCAGGCGCCACCGCCGACCGACCCGCGCGACATCGTCGACCTTCCAGCCGACGAAGGCTTTGCGCCCGGCGAGGAAGCCCGCTCGGCCGTGGTCTTGCGCGCAGAGCGTCTGTCGGTGGAAGCCTGGCGCCAGCAAGGTCATCCGAAGGCCGAGATTTCAGACCGCCGCGTCGAAGCCGACCATCCGACCTCGACGCTCGACGCGATCCTGACCGTCGATCCCGGACGCCGCGCGGTTTACGGGCCCGTCAGCGTGCAGGGCACCGCCCGCATGGACCCGGACTTCCTCGCCTTCATGACCGGCCTGCGCCCCGGCCAGGAATACGACCCCGACGATCTGGAGCGCGCTTCGACCCGTCTCGCCCGGCTCGACGTGTTCCGCGCATCGCGCTTCGAGGAGGCGGAAGAGATTTCGCCCGACGGCTCGCTGCCGATCGCGCTGATCGTGCAGGAGCGACTGCCGCGCCGATTCGGCGTCGGCGGGTCCTACTCCACGATCGACGGCCTCGGCCTCGAAGGCTACTGGCTTCACCGCAACCTGTTTGGCCGCGCCGAGCGGCTTCGGCTCGACGCGCGCGTCGCCGGCATCGGTCGCACCTTCAAGCCGGAAGAACTGACCTATCGGCTCGGTGCCCGCTTCATCAAGCCGGGCGTCTACACGCCCGACACGAATTTCGAGACCGGCGTATCGGCCGACCGGGAAGTGATCGAGGACGCCTACACCCGCACCGGCGTCAACGTCGACGCAGGCTTCACGCACATCTTCAACCCGGAGCTTTCCGGCCGGCTTTTCGCCAACGTCTCCCACGCGCGCTTCGAGTTTCCGAGTGCGCTTTTGCCCGATCGCGAGTTCACGACCGCCGGCCTGATGGGCGCGCTGACCTACGACAATCGCGACGACCCGGTAGACGCCACCCGTGGCTTCTTCCTCGAAGGCACCGTCGAGCCGTTCTACGAGTTCCAGTTCGCCAATGCCGCCATGCGCGCCACGGGCGAGGCGCGCGCCTATTACAGCTTCGACAGCGACGCGCGCTTCGTGGCTGCCGGCCGCTTGAAGCTCGGCACGCTCGTCGGACCGGAACTCGCCGAGACGCCCCCCGACAAGCTGTTCCTTGCCGGCGGCGGTGGATCGGTGCGCGGCTATGCATTCCGGTCGATCGGCCTGCCCGCGCCTGATGGCGTGGCGCAAGGCGGACGCTCGCTGATCGAAGCATCGGCAGAGGTTCGCGTGAAGGTGACGGACTCCATCGGCCTCGTCGGCTTCGTCGATGCCGGCTATGTCGGCGCGGATTCGATCCCCGACTTCTCGCAGGACTTCCAGGTCGGTGCAGGCGCTGGATTGCGCTATCTGACCGGTCTCGGCCCGATCCGCTTCGACGTCGCGACCCCCCTCAACCGTCGTCCCGGTGATCCAAGCGTCGCCTTCTATGTCGGCATAGGACAGGCCTTCTGATGCGCGCCCTTGTTGCCCTTCTCGCCTTCCTGTTCTGCCTGCCGGCATTTGCCCAGGAGACGCCGGAGGAAGAGCGCTCGCTTTTCCTGTCGTTCATCGAGAATCAGCTTTCGACCCCGAACCGCCAGATTCGCATCACCGGTATCCAGGGCGTCCTTTCTTCCAACGCCCGCATCGGCCAGATTACTGTGGCCGACCGCGAAGGTGTGTGGCTGACGATCCGCAACGCCGCGATCGACTGGAGCCGATCGGCGCTGGTCCTGCGTCAGCGGCTGGAAATCTCGAGCCTCACGGCCACCGAGATCGAGGTGACGCGTCAGCCGCTTCCCGAGGAAGGCCTGCCGGCGCCTGAAGCCGGCGGTTTCGCACTTCCCGAACTGCCTTTGGCGATCAACATCGGGGCGCTCGAAGTCGCCCGCGCCACGTTCGGACCGACCGTCTTCGGGCTCGAATCCGTCCTGTCGCTGACCGGCCGCATCAGCCTCGACGAGGGCGCGCTGGACACCGCACTCGAGGTCACGCGCCTCGATGGGCCGGGCGGCACGTTGCAGCTTTCCGCGACCTACTCCAACGCGACCGAGATCGTCGATCTCGATCTTCGGCTGAGCGAGCCCGAAAACGGCGTCGTCGCCAACCTCCTCAACATCGAAGGCCGCCCGCCCCTCGATCTGGTGCTGGCCGGCGCCGGCCCGCTCGGTGAACTCGACGTGGAACTGACGATCGACGCCGGCGACACGCGCGTGATGACGGGCGTGACGGCGCTGCGTCGCTCCACCGCCGGCCTCGGCTTTGCGGCCGAACTGCGCGGCCCGATCGCGCAGCTCGTTCCCGCGCAGTTCCGCTCATTCTTCGGCGCCGAGACCGCGCTCGAAACCCGTGGCCTGTTGCGCGAAGGCGGCGGCCTGACGCTCGAGGAGCTGACGATCGACGGCGCGTCCGTCCAGCTACAGGCGGCTGCCGAGACGAGCGCCGACGGCTTCCTGCGCCGCCTCTCGGTCAACGCCGTCATCGATGACGGCACCCCGACGCCTGTCATCCTGCCGGTTCCCGGTGGCGACACAACGCTGCAGGTCGCGAGGCTCGACATCTCCTATGGCGAGAATGGCGAGGCGTGGTCGGCACTGCTCGACATCGAGGATTTCGCGTCGCCGACCTTCGCCGCCGACGCGGCCCGCCTCGACCTCTCCGGCATTCTGCAGAACCCGGACGTTCCGACCGCCCGGCGCCTGACCTACGCGCTCACCGGTGCGGCCACAGGCATCGCGGCCTCGACCGACGAGATCACCGAAGCGCTCGGTGACAGGATCGACATCACCGCGAATGGCGAATGGGCCGCAGGCCAGCCGCTGCGCATCGACGCTGCCAGCATCGCCGCGCGCGCGCTCGACGTGACGCTTGCCGGCAATGTCATCGACTATGCGTTCCGCGGCCGGATCGGCGTCGAGACGTCGAGCATCGCGCCGTTCTCCGCGCTTGCCGGCCGCGACCTCGAAGGCTCGCTCCAGCTTCGCGCCGATGGCGAGGTGCGCCCGCTGACCGGCGCCTTCGACCTGACGCTCGATGGCCGCTCGACCGAGCTGAGGATCGACAACGAGGCCGTCGACAATCTGATGAGCGGGGAAACGACGCTCTCGGGCCGCGTCGGCCGCGGCGAAAACGGCCTGACGACCGACGACTTCCGCATCGCGAACCAGCAGTTCACCGTCACCGCCGACGGCAATTTCGCAACCGGCGCTGCCGATTTCGAGTACGCGGTCGTCCTTTCCGATCTCGCTCTCGTCACGCCGCAGGCCTCCGGCGAACTGACGCTGGAAGGCAACGCGCGCGGCACCGATGGCACGATCGCTCTTCTCACCACGCTCCGCGCCCCGTCGGGCCAGCTCGCCGGCAAGCAGCTTCGCGAGGCAGCGCTCGCTTTCGAGGGCAGCCTTGCATCCGGCACGCTGACCGGCTTCCTCGCCGGCAGCGCCTTCCTTGACGGGGTGCGTTCCGAACTCGCCTCGGACATCGTGCTGGTCGACGGCGCGCGCCGGCTCGACAATCTGACTTTCACCGCCGGCGGAGCCGAACTCGCGGGCTCGATCGTCCAGAATGCGAACGGCCTCTTCGACGGAGCGCTTTCGCTCGAGGCGGCCGACATCTCGACGGCTGCCGCACTCCTTCTCACCGAGGCGACCGGTGCCGTCCAGGCGCAGGTGACGCTGACCGCCCGCGATGGCCGGCAGGACGGCAACGTGACGGCGAACGTGTCCAGGCTTCGGACCGAAGGCGTCGTGATCGGTCGCGCCGAAATCGCTGCCACCATCGAAGACCTGTTTGGCGTCCCCGTCATCGACGGCAATGTCAGCGCCAGCGCCATCGAGGCAGGCGGCATCACCGTCGAAACGCTGACGGCCGCGGCTGCGAGCGAGGGCGGCACGACCCGCTTCGATGCCCGCGCCAGCATCAATGGCGGTGTCGAGGCGCAGGCCGCCGGGTCGCTGCAACCCGAAGCCGGCGGCTATCGCGTCGCGCTCGACGAGGCGAGCCTCGGCCGCGGGCCGATTACGGCACGCCTTGCCGGCCCGGCAAGCCTGCTGGTCGTCGGCGACGATCTTGCCATCGACAGCCTCGCGATCGACGTCGCCGGCGGGCGCATCGCCGCCAACGGCCGCGTCGCCGACCAGATCGACCTGGCGCTCGACATAACCGCCCTGCCGCTGGAAATCGCGAACCTCATCCGGCCCGACCTGGGCCTCGGCGGCCAGGTCAACGGTGCCGCACGCGTCACCGGCTCGCGCGACGCGCCGCAGATCGCCTTCGAGGTCACCGGCCGGCAGGTCGCGGCGGCCGCGCTGCGCAGCGCCGGCCTCACGACGCTTTCGATCGACGCGCGGGGTCGCTCGAGCGCCTCGCGGCTCGATGTCGATGCCACGGTGACGAGCCCGCAGGGCTTGAACGCCCGTGTCGCCGGCGCCGTGCCGCTCGACGATGGCCAGATCGCGCTCGACGTGACGCTGGCCGCCTTCCCGCTTGCGATCCTCAACGCGGTGGCACCCGGTCAGGACCTGTCGGGTTCGATTACGGGCTCGGCCCGCGTCACCGGCACGACGGCAGCGCCACAGGCAGGTTTCAACCTCAGCGGCTCGGCCCTTGGCGCAGCGCCCTTGCGCGAGTTCGGCATCGCCGGCCTCGACCTGGCTGCCGCCGGCAGCTTTGCCGACAACGCCGTTACGCTCACCAGTGCGACAGCGAGCGGACCGCTCGGCCTGTCGCTGACGGCCAGCGGCCGCATCCCGCTGCAGGGTGCGGGGCTGGCGGTCAATCTCAACGGCAGCATCCCGCTCGCGCTCGCCAACCGTCTGCTCCTGGAGCGCGGCACGCAGCTTGCCGGCACCGTTCAGGTCCAGGGATCCGTAACCGGTAGCCTCGATCAGCCCAACGCCAATGTCAGCCTGTCAGCGGCCGGCGCGCAGGTGCTCGATCCCGACACGAACATCGCTCTTCAGGGCATCGGTCTGCAGGCCGCGATCGCGGGCGACACCGTCACGATCTCGCAATTCTCCGGCGCGCTGTCGGGAGGAGGCACGGTTTCGGCGACGGGGACGGTTTCGATCGACGGCAATGCGGGCTTTCCGGCCAATCTTTCCATCGTCCTGAGCCAGGCCCGCTATGCCGATGACGACCTCCTGGTCGCAACCGTGACCGGCAACCTGACCGTGACGGGTGCGCTCGCTCGCGACCCACTGATCGCCGGCCGCATCAATGTCGATCGCGCCGAAATCTCGGTCCCCGAGAGCTTTGGCGGCGGTGCGGCACAGATCGACGTCGTCCACCGCTCCCCACCTCCGCAGGTTCGCGCGACCCTCGCGCGCGCCACGGACGGCACGCCCGTACCATCGTCTCGGCCGAGCGTGGCAAGGCTCGACATCCAGGTGACCGCGCCCAACCGCATCTTCGTGCGCGGCCGCGGGTTGGACGCGGAGCTCGGCGGTGAGGTCCGGCTCATCGGCCCGATCTCCGACATCCAGCCGGTTGGCGGCTTCCAGCTCATCCGCGGACGCCTCGGCATTCTCGGCCAGCGCATCACCTTCGACGAAGGCACCGTGACGCTTGTCGGCGACCTCGACCCGTTCCTGAACTTCGTGGCACGGTCGAGCGGCAACGACATCACGGTCTTCATCACCGTCACCGGCCGGGTGTCGGATCTCGACATATCCTTCTCCTCGCAGCCCGAGCTGCCGGAGGACGAGGTGCTCGCACGTTTGATCTTCAATCGCGGCATCGGCGAGCTGTCGCCGTTGCAGATCGCCCAGCTTGCCGCCGCGGCAGCCGAGCTTGCCGGAGGGTCGAACACCTCCCTGCTCGGCAGCCTGCGCAACGCGACGGGCCTCGACGATCTCGACGTCGTCACCGACGCGGAAGGCAACGTAGCGGTGCGCGCGGGGCGTTATATCCAGGAAAATGTGTATCTCGGCGTCGAGGCAGGCGCGCAAGGCAGTGCAAGGGCCACGATCAATCTCGACATCACCGATGATCTGAGGGCGCGAGGGGCAGTCGGCACGGACGGCGATACCAGCCTCGGCGTGTTTTACGAGCGGGACTACTAGAGCCCCGCCCGCCGATTTCGACAGGTCAGTCTTCGTTGCGCGGCTTCTTCGGCGGCGGGCCGGTGATGCCGGAGTTCGTCACCGATACGGGGTCGCTCGCCGGAAACGTATCTTCCAGCCCCTCGTTTAGCTGCTCTTCCTTGCGCTTCTTTTCAAGCGCTTCGTCGGCCTTCTTGTGGTCGTCGACCATGTCCATTCTCCTGTTCTCCGCCGCGATAACGCGCCAGCCGAGCCACGGTTGCTCAGCTTTTCTCCTCCTCATAGAGCTTGTGGGTCGCGCGATCCCGCGCCGCGACTTCGCTGCGTGTAAGCCTGCGCCGGCGCAGAAGCGCGTAGGCTATGGCTGCGGCCAGAATGACCGGGCCGAGCCAGATCGTCAGGGACCAGAATTGTCCTTCCATCGGTGTCTCCTTGTAACAGGTGTCTGAAAGAGAAACCGCAGAGGGCGGCTTTTGATCCCCTCACCGCGTTGACGCTTACTCAGCCGCCGCGCGATGCTCCGGCTGCGCATGACGATGCTGCTCCGCGATCGGCGAAACTTCGTCCATCGGAAACGCATCGACAGCGACCACCCGGTCATGCGCAGCCCTCGCCTCGCGAAGGAGATCGCGCTCGATGGAGGTGATGACGTTGCTATCTGCCGCCTCTTCTGGGTCGCGAATACCGGCGTGCCGCATCTTCTGTTCGATCGGCTCGGATTTGATCGCCAACGCCAGCGCCTCTTCCAGGTGCTCCAAGGGGCCATCCATATGGAGGTTCGGGGTCAGTCGGTCACGCTGCGCGCCTGGCTGCATGGCAAGCTCGGCCAGTTCGCTCGTCAGCCGATCCGCAGGCTCGTGGCGGCTGATGCCGAGTGGAAATGCCACGACCCGCGTCAGCCACGCCGCCCAGCGCGCCGGCATGTTGTCGAGCACGCCGTTGAAGGCGATCGCCATACGGTCGCGACCGCGTGCCATCACATAGTCCACGATCGGACGGTCGGCATCGCGACGACCCTCGTCCTCGAAGCGCTTCAGCGTCGCGCCGAGGAGATAGAGCTCGGCGAGGATGTCCCCAAGCCGCGCTGACAGCATCTCCCTGCGCTTGAGCGAACCGCCAAGCGTCAGAAGGCAGAGATCGGCAAGTAGGGCAAAGGCGGCCGCATGCCGCGACAGCTGCCGCCAGTGCCCCTTGAGGCTCGCGCCACGCGGCGTCGGACCGACCAATCCGCCCGTCCAGCCGCGGACGAACGCACGAATAGCGTTGGCGACCGAATGCCCGGCATGCTTCCAGAATGCATCGTCGAACGCATCGAGCGCTTGCTCGTCATCCTCGATCGAAAGCGCCAGCAACTCCTGCAGCATGTAGGGATGCGAGCGGATCGCGCCCTGCCCGAAGATCATCAGGTTGCGCGTCAGGATGTTCGCGCCCTCGACGGTGATCCCGATCGGGACGGAGCGATATTGCGCGGCGAGGTAATTGTTCGGACCCTCGATGATGCCCTTGCCGCCATGGATGTCCATGGCGTGCTCCACGGAACGGCGCATGCGCTCGGTGGCGTGGTACTTCATGATGGCCGAGACGACCGAGGGCTTGTGGCCCAGGTCGAGTGCCGCGACGGTCAGGCGGCGCGCTGCATCGATCAGGTACGCGTTCGCAACAATTTCGGCGAGCGGCGCCTGGATGCCCTCGAACTTTCCGATCGGCACGTTGAACTGCCGGCGCACACGCGCGTAGGCACCCGTGGCGCGCAGGCACAGTGCAGCCGAGGCGGCCGATTGCGACGGCAGCGAGATGCCGCGACCGGCGGCAAGCGCCGTCATCAGCATCTTCCACCCCTGCCCCACGCGCTCCGGCCCCCCGAGGATCCAGTCGAGAGGAATGAAGACGTCCCGACCGTAGAGAGGACCGTTCTGGAAATGCGTCATCAGCGGCACGTGCCGGTCGCCATGGCGCACGCCCGGCGTATCGGTCGGCAGCAGGGCGACGGTGATGCCCCGGTCCACGCCGCCGCCGAGATGATTGTCGGGGTCGCGCAACTTGAAGGCGAGGCCCATGACGGTCGAGACCGGGCCGAGCGTGATGTAGCGCTTCTCGAAATTGAGGCGGACGCCGAGAACGCGCGCACCCTCGTGCTCGCCGAATTCGACGATGCCGAGATCGGTCATCGCCGCAGCATCCGAGCCTGCGTCGGGCGACGTCAGCCCGAAGCATGGAATCTCGCGCCCATCCGCGAGGCGCGGCAACCAGTAGGCGCGCTGCTCGTCGGTGCCGAAATGCATCAGCAATTCGCCGGGACCAAGAGAGTTCGGCACCATGACGGTCACGCCCGCGACCACGCTGGCCGACGAAATCGTGCGCACGACTTCGGAATGGGCGGTGTTGGAGAAGCCGAGCCCGCCATGCTCTTTCGGGATGATCATGCCGTAGAACTTGTTGTCGCGCATGAACTGCCAGACGGCCGGCGGCAGGTCATGATCCTCAGAGGCGATCTTCCAGTCGTCGATCATGCCGCACAGCGTACGGACCGGACCGTCCAAGAAGGCTTGCTCTTCGGCGCTCAGTCGGGCCGGCGGCATGGCCAGCAATGCGTCCCAGTTCGGATTGCCGGAAAACAGCTCGCCATCCCACCAGACAGTGCCGGCGTCGATCGCGTCGCGCTCCGTGTCGGAAATCGGCGGCATCACTCCCCGCGCCCATTTCAGGATCGGCTTGGTGAGACGCTCGCGTCGGAAATCGCGGAAGGACATGCCTCTACCCCATGTTCTGGCTGCACCTGCCAGACAAACGCGGGGTACGGACCTTCGTTCCTGTCGAACGGATTGCATTGATGACGTCGCCGCGGGCCGGACGGGATAGAAGCTCGTCTGCCGTTTCGTTGGCCAGGAGGGGAAACCGGAAAAATCCGTCCTGTTCTCCTTACCGTCGCGTCCGGTTGACACGGCCCGCGGCGCTTGAAGGCATCAACGGCAGGTTTTCAGTTTGGTTCCGCCCTCAGCGGTAGCGGCGCGGGAAGGTGGAGATCGCGCGCGAGGCGACCATGACGCCGCGCGTCAGCGCCGACGAGATGTCCCCGCCATCGGCCAGATGCGCGAGGAACGCCGCATTAAACGTGTCGCCTGCCCCGACCGTGTCGGACACTTCCACCGAGGGCGCCCGCACATGGTAGGATGCGCCGTCGCAATAGGCGGATGCGCCTGCCGCGCCCCTCTTGACCACGAGTATGTGTCCGTCGAGCAGTTCGGCCCGGAGCGCTGAGATCGCAACGGCGACGTCCTCCTGGCCCGTCACGCCGACCACCTCGTCGACATTGAGGAGGACGATGTCGGCGCGCTCGTACCACTGCGACGCGACCGTGCGGACCTTCTGCGTCCACCCTTTGGGCGGCCAGCCCGGATCGATTGCAGTCGTCCATCCAAGGCTCTTCATGAGCTTGATCATCTCGAGCGTGCCGGCCTCGACCGTCGGCATGAGGTATCCGCCGGACAGGATCGCATAACCGCCGTCCTTCGGCGCCCGCGGAATGCGGTCTCCGAAATCCTGCGTTCGCGTGCGGATCAGATGGCCGGAACTCGTCAAAAGAGCGCGATCGCCGCCCTTGTGAACGACGCCGACCGTCACGGTCGTGGCTCCCGGCAGCACGGCCCATAGCGAATTGTCTTCGTTGAAGCTCGCCTTCAACCACTTGCCGATGGCGTCATCGCCGACGGTTGCCACAAGCGTATGCGGCAGGCCGAGCCCTTCCAGCGCCAATGCGGTATTGCCGGCCGAACCTCCTGGCCTCATCTCGCTGTTTGGCAGAACCGTCTCGGTTCCGACGGCGGGCCAGCCGTTCACCTCGCCCATGATGATGTCGACATTGACATTGCCGACGACAAGAAGCCGGTGATCGGTCACTCACCAACTCCGCTGCCAACACGTTTCATGCAATTCCCCGCTCCCCCGCGAGCCTAATGAAGGATCACAGGGCCTAACGCAAGGGAAACCGGGCGTCTGAACCCGTCTCCCAATTCCTCCTCCGGCTCTCCCGCCGACCACCCACGTGACCGATTCGACAAGCAGACTCAAGCCGTTGCGCTACAACGTCACGTCCGCGTGAGAAGTTCCCTCCCGCAGCGGCAGGCGTTTCCGGCGACGCGGCATGGCTGCTGGCGCCGGCGCCAAAGATTGGCCAGAATGACGTAGGGATATGCCGGCGGGACCAGGGTTTGGGAGACTGAGCATGAGACGGATGTGGAGGCAGGCCATCGCGCTTGCGGCCGGGGCGAGTGCCGTGGGCGTGGCCACCATGCCGGCCGAGACCGCGAACCGGGCACTTTTGATCGGCGTGTCGGAATATGAGAACCGAGTTATCAGCACGCTTCATGGGCCGCCCAACGACGTCACGGCCTGGTGGCGGTATCTCCGCCAGAGCGGCTTCGATCAGGACAACGTCACGGTCCTCGCCAACGGCATTCCGGCAGGCGAACATTTCCCCGTGCCGAATGCTGCTCCCAACCATGACGACATCCTGCGCGAGCTCGACGCTCTTGCGCAGCACGAGTACGAGGACGGCGACACCGTCCTGATCTTCTATGCCGGCCACGGCACGACCGCTCCGCAACTGGCTGCCGAAGCCGGCGGGCAGTTGGAGGCGAAGGGTCGCGACTCCGTGCTGCTGCCCGCGGACACTGGCAATCGCGGGCCCGACGGGACAATCGAGAATGCCATCGTCGACGATCTGATCGGAGAAAAGCTCGATGCGATCCGCGCCCGCGGCGTCGACGTCTTCTTCGTGGCGGACGCCTGCCATTCGGGAGGCGTGACGCGTGGACTTGGCGAGGAGGAAGCGGCGCGCTTCGTCGATCCCGAACTGCTCGGCTTCACCGACGCGGAATTCGCCGCAGCGGACGCGGCCGCTACCGGCGGGTCGGAGGAAGGCTCGCGCGGCGGCACGCGCCAGGCCATGGCGCTCGAAACGGCCGATCAGGAAGGCTGGGGCGAACTCGTCGCCTTCTTCGCGGTCGATTCCTACAATCTTGCCTGGGAAGCGAGCTTCGACTTTGCCGAGTACCAGTTGCCGATCATCGGCGAGGTCAAGGAGCACCAGCGCATGGGGGTGTTTTCCAACTACCTCAACCGCGCGCTGATGACGGGCACCGCCCGCACCTACCAGGACCTGTTCCTCGAAGTGGTCGCCGCCGTCGCCGCCGACCCAAAGAACTCGGCCAAGCCGCGCCCCGTGCCGGAAGGCGATCTGTCGCGTGAGATCGGCTGGCGCAAGGGCGAGGCAGCCGTGCTGCGCGGCTTCCTCGACGGGGAAAATTTCCGCATTCCGGCCGGCACTTTCCAGGGCTTCGATCGCGGCGCGATCGTCACGCTCTATGATCCCGCCGATGGCGCCACACCTGTTGCGACGGGTCGCGTCACCACCTCGAACGCGGCGAGCGCGCTCGTCTCGCGCCTGCAATGGCAGGATGGCGGTTCGCAGGAGCGTATCGGCGGCCAGCCGATCCCCGTGCGCGTGACCGAACCCGTCACGCAGTTCGGCTTCAAGGTGGCGCTGCCCGCGCCGACGGCTGACCCTGCCGCGCGCGAACGCGCATCTGCCCTGTTTGCCAAGGCGCTCGGGCCCAAGGAAGGCTTTGCCGAGATCGGCATCGAGATCGCCGAACCGTCTGCGACCGACGTCAACCTGATCACCATGGTCGAGGACGGCCAGCTCTGGCTGCTGCGCCCGGGCGAGCAGCTGGTGAAGGACGAGGCGAGCTTCGACAAGACCTTCTCCATCGCGATCGACGGGCGGAGCGAGGCCGATGTCGAGCGCGACCTGCGCGGCCTCGTCTGGTCGCTGGCCCGCGCCGAGCGTCTGGCGCGGACGGCGCAGACTTTCTCCAACCTGCCCGGCCAGAGCCCGGTCACATTCCAGCCTGCCTATTTTCGCGAAGGCGAGCGGGCGAAGGATGGGCGGGATGTCTGCTATTTCGAGGATTTCTATAGCCCCGAGGATCCCGTCTTCGCGCAATCGCTCCGCTCGCTGGCGCACGTCCGGCCAGTCGCGACCGGCAATTGCGACGTGATCCGCGTCACCGTCGCCAATTCCTCCAGCCAGGAAGGCGATCATTTCTATGTCGGCGCCTTCTTCATCGATGCGCGCGGTGGCGTCGAGCCTCTCTCGGTCGTCGGCAGCAATGTCCAGAGCACCTGCGTCTACGACCTGCCGCCCGGCACCGACCGCAGCCTGACTTACGATTTCGGCGTCCAGACATGGGACGACGGCCGACCATCGACCTCGGGCCTCGAGCGGCTTGTCTTCCTTGCGCTGCGCCGCGATGAAAGCCAGATCCAGCCGAACCTCTGCGCGCTTGCGCAGCCGACGCCGGAGGCGACGACGCGCTCGATGGGCGACGAGGACAACGAACTGACCGCTCTTCTGGCAGCGGTCGGCGGAAACATGACGCGCAGCGGCTCGCTCGGCGGGTCGGCATCGACCATCGCCATGCGCTCCTTCGTGCTGGAACTCGACGTTCAGCCTTAGGCAGCGAGGCCTGGTGTCAGGCCTCGGGCGCCAGGAAGACCGTCGATAGCGGCGGCAGAGTCAGCGACAGCGAAGCCGGCATCCCGTGCCGGCTTTCCTCCAGCGCCGCCACCTTGCCCTTATTGCCCTCGTTCGACCCACCGTAAATCGCGGCATCGGTGTTGAGGAGCTCGACCCAGTTGCCGCCCGACGGCACGCCGATCTTATGGTTATGGCGCAGGATCGGCGTGAAATTGCACACGACCAGAATTGGGCGCGAACCGTCTTCACCGTGGCGCAGGAAGGCGATGACGCTGTTGGCGGCATCCCCGCCCTCGACCCACTGGAAGCCCGAGCCTTCGCAATCGCGCTCGTGCAGCGCGCCCTCGCCACGGTAGAGCCGGTTCAAATCTCCGACGAGGCGCTTCACACCGTCATGCGCGGCATCGCCCAGCAGGTGCCAGTCGAGTGACACATCGTGGTTCCATTCGCGCTCCTGGGCGAACTCGCATCCCATGAACAAAAGCTTCTTGCCCGGATGCCCCCACATGAAGCCGTAATAGGACCGCAGATTGGCAAACTTCTGCCAGCGATCACCCGCCATCTTGGTAAGCAGCGACCCCTTGCCATGCACCACCTCGTCATGGCTGAGCGGCAGCACGAAATTTTCGGTGAAGGCGTAGGAGATGCCGAAGGTCATCTCGTTGTGGTGGTAGCGCCGGTGCACGGGATCGCGGCTCATATAGTCGAGCGTGTCGTGCATCCAGCCCATGTTCCACTTGTAGCCGAAGCCGAGCCCGCCCTCATGCGCGGGCCGGCTGACGCCCGGCCACGACGTCGATTCTTCAGCAATCGTCGCGATGCCGGGCGAGCGCTCATAGGCGCGGCGGTTCATCTCCTGCAGGAACTCGATCGCCTCGAGGTTCTCGTTTCCGCCCTCTCGGTTGGGCACCCACTCGCCCGGCTGGCGGCTGTAGTCGAGGTAGAGCATGGAGGCGACCGCATCCACGCGCAGCGCATCCACATGATACTGCTCGAGCCAGAACAGCGCATTGGCGACGAGAAAATTCGCCACCTCGCGCCGCCCGAAATTGTAGATCAGCGTGTTCCAGTCCTGGTGGAAGCCGAGGCGCGGATCCTCGTGCTCGTAGAGCGCCGTGCCATCGAAGCGGGCGAGCCCGTGCTGGTCCGACGGAAAATGCGCCGGCACCCAGTCGAGGATCACGCCGATTCCGGCGTTGTGCAGTCGGTCGACAAGACGCGCGAACCCTTCCGGCGGACCGAAACGCGCGGTCGGCGCGAACAGCCCGATCGGCTGATAGCCCCAGGAGCCGGTGAACGGATGCTCGCTGACCGGCAGGAACTCGACATGCGTGAACCCCATCTCGGTGAGGTAGGCGACGAGTAGGTCGGCGAGCGTGTCGTAATCGAGCACTTCGCCATGAGCTCCGCGCCGCCACGAACCGAGATGCACTTCGTAGATCGAGATCGGGGCAGACCGGTCCTGCGCCTTCCAGCGCGTCTCCATCCAGGAGCCATCACGCCAGTCATGCTGCGGCAACCCGTGCACGAGCGAGGCGGTCTGCGGCGGATTCTCCTGTCGGAAGGCAACCGGATCGGCCTTGAGCGGCTCCTGCCGGCCGTGGGCGCCGAGAATATCGAACTTGTAGGGCGTGCCGAGCGTCAGTTCGGGCATGAACAGTTCCCAGACGCCCGTATTGAAGCGCTGGCGCATGGGATTGCGGCACCCGTCCCAGCCGTTGAAATCTCCGACGACGCTGACACGCCGCGCGTTCGGTGCCCATACAGAGAAGGCGACGCCGGCCATGCCGTCATGCGTCACCGGATGCGCTCCGAGCCGGCGGTAGAGATCGAGATGCCTGCCTTCCGCGATCAGATGATCGTCGAGTTCGCCAATGATCGGTCCGAAGGCATAGGCGTCATATTGCTGCCAGCGATGGTCGCCGGCCCGGAACGCGAGCCGGTAGCGCGAGAACGGCGCGAGGTCTGGAAAACGCCCGGAAAAGAACCCCGCCGCGTCGATGCGCTCCAGCGCGCCGAAGCTCTGGCCCGTCTGCGGATCGAGCACTTCGGCTTCGTCCGCCCCGGCAACGAAGGCGTTGATAACGGTGACGCCGTCGACTTCGTGCGGGCCAAGCACGACGAACGGGTTGCCGTGCCGACCTTCGACGATGGCGCGAATGTCGTTCGGATGCGGGAATTCGGGGGCCATCGTCTGAACGGTACTCTCGCTTCGGCGGAGGCCACTCTTTCACGGCTGCGGCCGCGAAACCAGCGCCAAGCGATCAGAGCGCGCTCGAGCGCTGCAACTGCATGCGGTAGGTGAAATCCTCAGCCGGATGCCAGTTGAACGATGCGATCAGCGTGCCGCGGCGCGAGGCGTAGCGGCGCATGATGCGCAGCGAAAAATCACCCTGCCGCGCGCCAAGCCCGCTCGCAATCGCCCGCGACATCGGCTCGGCCTTGATCTCCTGGATGGCTTCGGCCACCGGCTCGCCCGACCGCGCCTCGAGTAGCGCGTAGAACGGGCCGACGCAGGACGGAATCTCCGGCTCCACCCAGGCGAGCCGCTCGGGGATGTAGGAATGCGTGACGCAGATAGCCTGCCCTTCCCGCTCCGTGCGCCTGATGCCGCGCACGACCAGCCAGCGCGAGCCGACCTCGGCCCCCAGCCCTTCAGCGATATCGGCATTGATCTCGGCCATGCCGATGGACTGGATTTCGAAATAGGTATCGAGCGCGAACTGGAAGAGGTCTGCCAGCGAGCGGACATGATGGACGAAGCCGCGCTGCGGCTCCACCGCGATCACCGCGCTGCCCGACCCCTGGCGGCGCTCCAGCATGCCCTGCTCGACCAGCCGCCGCAGCGCCTCGCGCACCGTGTAGCGGCTGACGCCGAATTCGGCGCAGAGCTCGACTTCCGTAGGCAGGTTGCCACCGATCGGGTAGTGACCCGAATTGATGCGCTCGCGCAGCAGGTAGTAGATCTGCCTGTACCGCGGCTGGTCGTCCTGATCTGGAACCTGTTCGATCGTTTGCGCCACGGACCACCTTGTGTGTGAAACGCTTACTCGCGGCTGAGCCGCTCTGATCTGGAACCCATACTGTATTCTGCGAGGATGCACTTGGCCGCCGCCGCTTGAAAGAGTGTTTTGCCGCCAAACCGCATCATTGCACCAAAGTTTCTGCCAGCGGCGGCAGCATGGCGTGGAAGTTCGTCACACGCTGATAGGCTTCGCCAAGCGTCAGCAGCGTGTCCTCCTCGAAAGCACGGCCGACGAGTTGCATGCCGAGCGGAAGACCGTTCGACGCAAAGCCGCAGGGGACCGAAAGACCCGGCCCACCCCAGGCCGACCAGGCATAGGTGTTGCGCACCAAGGCGCGAACCTTGTCGAGGTAGTCGCGGTCGTCGGCAATCTTCGGCGCCGGTCCCGGCGTCGTCGGCATCGCGATGACGTCAACGCTCGCGAAGACCCCGCGCAGATGGTGACGCCAGGTCTCGACCCAGCGCAGCGCACGCGCATACTCCACGCCGCTGCGCGCCAGCCCGATATCCAGCCGAGCCAGCAGATCCTTGCCGAAGAGGTCGCGGTGATCTGCAAGGCGCTCGCGATGCACCTCGCAGGCATCGACGAGGATGATGTTGAAGGCCACCAGTTCCTGGGACAGCGCACCGTCGCCGAGGTCGATGTCGGTGACGGTCGCGCCAAGCGAGCGGCAGGTGTCGAGCATCTCCTCGCCCGCGCGCGCCATGTCGGGATCGAGCATTTCCCAGAACCAGCGGCGAGGCACGCCAATGCGCAGGCCCTTCATAATCTTGTGCGAGGAGGCAGGAGCCGCGACCGACCACGGATCGACCGCATCATGTCCGGCGATGACGTCGAGCAGAACCCGCACGTCCGCCGCCGATCGCGCCATCGGGCCGAGCGTGTCGAAGGCGGGGCTGACCGGCAGGCTGCCACGGTTCGAGACGAGACCCAGCGTCGGGCGCAGCCCGGTGACGCCGTTGAGAGCGGCAGGCAGGCGCACCGATCCGCCCGTGTCCGAACCGATCGCAAGATCGCACATGCCGGCCGCGACCGTCACGCCCGATCCGCTCGACGATCCACCCGGAACATGGTCCGCATTCCAGGCATTGGCCGCAGGCGTCACCTGCGTGCTGCGACCTGTCGGGCCGATTGCCCATTCGTGCAGATTGGCCTTGCCGACGATGACGCCATCGGCAGCCCTGATCCGATCGACGATGAAGGCATCGCGGGTTGCGAAATTGTCCTTCAGGAACGGGCTCGCCGCCGTCGTCGGCAGGCCGGCGACGTCGACATTGTCCTTCAGCGCGATCGTCTTGCCGTAGAGCGCACCAGGCTTGCGCCCGGCAGCCACTTCGCCGTCGATCCGGTCGGCAGTGGCCAGGGCCGTCTCGGCGGCGACCGTCAGCATGCCGTGAAGCGTCGGGTTGAGCGCCTCGATCGCGGCGAGCGACCGCTCGGTCGCGCGCCTGGCAGTGCCTTCAGACGATGCCGGCATCGCGCATGATCTCGATCTGGTCGGGCGTATAGCCCGCCCGCGTGAGCATCTCGTCCGTGTGGGCGCCGAGTTCAGGCGCGGGATTGGCCGGCAGCTCCGCGCCCTTGACCCGAACCGGGGTGGTCAGCAGGCGGAAATCGCCGGCCTCGTGGTGGTTCACCGTCTGGATCGAGCCGCGCTCGGTGACGAAGGGATTGTCGAGCGCGTCCTTGACGTTCAGCACCGGGGCCGCCGGCACCGTGCCGCTGAATAGGTCCAGCCACTCGGCCGTCGTTCGCGCGGACAGAGCATCGTCGAGGATTTCCTGAATGATCGCTCGATTTTCGAGCCGCTTCTTGAAGTTGACGAAGCGTGGATCATCGCCCAGCTCCGGCCGGCCGATCTTCTCGCAGAGGATCGGCCAGAACTTTTCCTTGTTGCACATCAGGAAGATCCAGCCATCGGCCGTCGTATAGAGCTGGCACGGCGTCAGCGACGGATGGCCCGACCGCGCCTCGCGGCCCTGCACGTGGCCGTTGTTGAGGTACCAGGGGGCCAGATAGGTCAGGTTGAAGCAGGCGAGATCGAAGAGCGAGATGTCGATGTCACCGCCCTTCCCCGTCTCGCGCGCCTTTAGAACGCCGCTGACCAGCGCGAAGGCCTGGCCGAGCCCCGTCATCTGGTCGATGATCGACAGACCCATCCGCGCCGGCTGCGTGCCGGCCTCGCCGGTCAGCGAGAAATAGCCGGCCTCCGCCTGCATCAGGTAGTCGTAGCCCGGCCATTTGGCGCGGCTGCCCTCGCGTCCATAGGCAGACAGGAAGGCGCAGACGATCTTCGGATTGATCTTGCCGAGTTCGTCATAGGTGATGCCGAGCTTCTTCGGCACGTCGCCGCGCAGATTGCAGGCGACGGCATCGACCTCCGTGACCAGACGTTCGAGCACCTCGCGCGAGCCGGGCTTCGTCAGGTCCAGCGTCATCGACTTCTTGTTGCGATTGAACGCCTGAAAGAAGAGGCTCGAATTGGTGGCCTCGGTATCGAGGAAATAGGGGCCGACCGACCGCCCCATGTCCCCGCCATCCGTCCGCGTCTCGATCTTCACGACCTCCGCACCCAGATCCGCGAGGAACTGGGTGCCGAAGGGGCCGGCGCCGTACTGTTCGAAGGCGAGTACCTTCAGTCCCGAAAGTGGCAGCATGGCTTGGCGTCAGACCGGATTGCGAGCGACGAGCTGCTTGGCAATGATGATGCGCTGCATCTCGTTGGTGCCCTCGCCGATCGTCAGCAGCGGAGAGTCGCGATAGAGGCGCTCGATCGGGAACTCCTTCGAATAGCCGTAGCCGCCATGGATGCGCATGGCGTCCATCGAGTTCGAAACCGCACTTTCCGTCGCGAAATACTTCGCCATCCCCGCCTCCATGTCGCAGCGCTCGCCGCGATCATAGGCATTGGCGGCATTGCGCACCAACAGGCGTGCGGCTTCCGCGCGCGTCGCCATCTCGCCCAGCATGAGCTGGATTGCCTGGTGCTCGCAGATCGGCTTGCCGAAGGTCTTGCGGATCTGGGAGTACTTGACGCTCTCGTCGAGCGCCGCCTGCGCAAGGCCGACGCCGCGGGCTGCCACGTTGATGCGGCCGAGCTCAAGGCCCGCCATGATCATCGCAAATCCCTTGCCCTCGACGCCGCCGATCAAGTTTTCGGCCGGCACGCGGCAGTCCTCGAAGATCAACTCGGCGGAATCGATGCCCTTGTAGCCGAGCTTCTCGAGCTTCTTGGAGACGGTGAAGCCTCGGCCCTTCTCGATGAGGAACAGGCTGATGCCCTTGTGCCGCGGCTGGGCGTCGGGATCGGTCTTGACCAGAACGGCGAGCAGATGGCCCTTGATGCCGTTGGAAATCCACGTCTTCGTGCCGTTGATGACGTAGTGGTCGCCATCCTTCTTCGCACGGGTGCGGATCGCCTGCAGGTCGGTGCCGGCATCGGGTTCGGTGAGCGCGATGCCGCCACGCAGTTCGCCCGTGACGAAGCGCGGCAGCCACTTCGCCTTCTGCTCCGGCGTGCCGAAGCGCTCGACGGCTGCCGCCATGATCAGATGCGAGTTGAAGATGCCCGACAAGGACATCCAGACGGCAGAGAACTTTTCCACGATCGTGGCGTAGGTCGAGCAGGACAGGCCGAGCCCGCCATATGCCTGCGAGATCGTCGCGCCGAACAGGCCCATCTCGGACATCTTGGCGACGATCTCAGCCGGCCAGACATCGTCATGCTCGAGCCGGTGGACGTGGGGCTTCACCTCGCGTTCGAGGAAGCGTTCCACGGATTCCACGATCATGGCTTCGTGGTCGGTGTGCTCGTTCATATTTCCACTCCGTGTCCGCGCTTTGGCGTGAGGATGTTGCGCACGTAGCTCATGATCATCGTGCCGTCCTGCTTGAAGCCACGCGTGGCGACGGTGACGATGCCCTGCGTTGGGCGCGACTTGGATTCGCGTTTGTCGAGCACCTCGCTCTCAGCCGTCAGCGTATCGCCGACGAAAACGGGCGCGGTGAGCTTGATGTCGGTCCAGCCGAGATTGGCGATGGCCTTCTGGCTGACGTCGCTGACCGAAAGGCCGGAGACGATCGCCAGCGTCAGCGGGCTTGCCACGACCATCCGGCCGAACTCCGACTTTGCGGCATATTCAGCATCGAAATGCAGCGGATGCTGGTTCATCGTCAAAAGCGTGAACCAGGTGTTGTCGGCTTCGCTGATGGTCCGGCCTGGACGGTGCTCGTAGATGGCGCCGACTTCGAAATCCTCGAAATAGCGGCCGATCTCCTCGCGATAGCGCTTTTCGCCGACCGGCTTGGATGCGTAGACCATGGACCTTCCATTCCTCCTTTGCGGGCGGGCATCCGCCCGCTCTGTGATTACGAAGCAGTATGAGCCTTCGGCGCGGACGCCGTTTGCATAGCCGCTTTGCTAGAGAACCTGATTGACCTCGGCGATGGCACCGGCCCAGCGCTCGGCATTAACGCCCGGACGGTCCGCCGACAGGATCGTTTCGGCGAGCTTGCGGGCGTTGTCGGGTGACAAGGCAGCTTCCGCGTTGCCGTGGAATTTCTCCACGATCCCGTCATTGGTCACCGGCATCTCGGGCGCGCCGGAATTGACCTGCGCGCGCTCGCGAAGCTTCGTGCCGTCCTTCAGGCGCACGATCACCTCGCCCGAATAGTGGCGCGGATAGCCGGACGCGGGATCGAGCTGATAGTCCGTCCGCGCCGCGAGCCCGAGGATCACAGGGTCGGCGAGCGCATCCGGCTCCAGGTCGGCGACCGTGACCCGGCCCTTGATGAGCGCGTTGGCGACGAGATACGGGATGGAGAACTGCGCGTCGTAGCCGTTCTTTGGCTTGCGCTTGTTGGCGATAGGCTCGCAGATCGTCTGCACCATGCCTTCGGCGACAAGCCCGGTAATCGACTCGATCTCGTCGGCAGCGATCGGGCGCCGCTTGCGAAGCGCGATCGCCGCGTCGATGCAGCCATGGGTCAGGTGGCAGGCGGGATAGGGCTTGATCGCCGTCTGCATCAGCTCCCAGTCGGTGCCGAGCCCGGCGGTCGCCGCCGGCCAGTCGCAACCGGAATCGTCGCCGCCGAGAAACGCCTTGTAGAGCCCGAAACGCCCCGAATAGGGCGAGGTCGCGCCGACATATCCGGCCTTGGCCATCGCCGCGGCCGTGATGCCGGCGGAAGCCGCCCAGCCGGGATGCAGGCGCTTCGTCCACGCGCCGTCTTCGAGGAACTCGAGCGTGCCGGATGCCATCGACAGTGCAATGCCCTGAGCCTGGCGAAGCTGAGCGACATCGAGGCCCATCAGCCGCCCGGCCGTCAGCGCTGCCGCAGGCGCGTTGCAGATGCCGCTCGGGTGAAAGCCGATCTGGTGGAAGAGCCCGTGCGCGACACTCGCAAGACGCGTCGAAGCCTCCACGCCGACGATGTAGGCGGTGACCATCTCCTCGGTCGAGGCGCCGGACATGATCGCCACCGAGAACGCGGCCGGAAACTGCGCGACCGTCGGATGAATGACGCCGCGCAGATGCGTGTCGTCGAAATCGAGCCCGTGGCACAGAAGCCCGTTCAGCGTCGCCGCATCGCGGCCTGCCCACCGGGCTGGAAAGCCGAGGATCGGTACTGTCCCGCCGCCTGCGATGGCCCCTAGTCCCTCATAGGCGATCCGCCCGTAATCCTGCCGCGAGGCGGCATAGGCGATGCCGACGGCATCAAGCACGTGATGGACGGCGCGCTTGCGCACCTCCGCAGGAATGGCGTCATGGGAAAGCCCGTGCGCGAAATTGGCGAGCGCATCGGAAATCGCGCCTGCTGCGGGGCGCGTTCCCGGCTCCGTCTTTGCCTGTCGATCCAGCATCTCGTTCCTCCCAGACCAAATGCTATTCGGCAGCCGCGGCGGTCGTCTCCGGCTTCGGCGGGAAGATGCCCGCCTTGTGGAGCATGCCGGGCGGGTTGATGCCGAGCTGTTCGCCGAGCCACTTCGCCGTCTCGATCAGCTTCTCGGCGTCGAGCCCGGTCTGGATGCCCATCCGGTCGAGCATGTAGACGAGGTCCTCGGTCGGGATGTTGCCGGTCGCAGCAGGCGCGAACGGGCAGCCGCCGACGCCGCCGATCGACGAGTCGAACCGCCGCACGCCTGCTTCGATGCCCGCGACCGCGTTGGCGAGGCCGGTGTTGCGCGTGTTGTGGAGATGAAGCCGCAGCGGCATGCCGGGTATCGCCTTGGCAACCGCGCCGACCTTTCTCGTGATGTCGGACGGCGCCGCGCAGCCGATCGTGTCGGCGAGCGCGAGTTCATGCGGCTTGTGCTCGGCGACCTTGACGGCGAGCTCGACGACCCGGCCGACGGCGACCTCGCCCTCGAACGGGCAGCCGAACGTGGCGCCGATCGTGATCCCGGCACGAATGCCGGCCTGATGCGCCAGTGCCGCCACCTTCGCCCACTCGGCAAGCGTCGCTGCAACCGGAACGCCTTGGTTGCGCATGTTGAAGGTTTCGGACGCGACGATGACGAAGTTGATCTCGTCGACGCCGGCAGCCCTCGCACGTTCGAAGCCGCGCTCGTTCATGATCAGGCCGATAGAGGTGAGCCCGCTGCCCTTCGGCAGCCGGGGGACGAGTTCGTCGGCATCGGCCATCTGTGGCACGCGCTTGGGATGGACGAAGCTCGTCACCTCGGCGCGACGAACGCCGGCATCGACCGCGCGCGCGATCAGCTCCAGCTTGGTGTCGGTCGACAGCAGCGTCTTTTCGTTCTGGATGCCGTCCCGCGGCGAGACTTCGATGATTTCGACGGTGTCCATGGCGATCCTCGCGCTAAGCCTCTTTTTGTTTGTCCGGACAAACATACGCGCCCTCTCCCTGGGACGCAATTCCGTCGACGACGCGTTTTCGAGATAGCCGATAGGCATCCGGGCAGTGCGTAACCCTTCATCAACCATGTTTCGCCATAGTCCAGACAAGCGGCGACCATCGCCGGTGTGTTGATTACGGGTATGGACGGAGCGGGCTCATGCATGCGGACACGACGGGCGACATGCGCGCCAGGATTTCCGAGCTCGAAGCGCTCGTGGAGCGCCAGATGGGCATGCTCAACCGCTATGACGAAATGATGAGCGAGATGTCGCGCCGACCGCAGTCTGTCTCCCGCGACGGTCCCGGCCCGCGCACCGAAGGCGCGATCGATCGCGCCCTTGCCCTGCTCGACCAGGCGATTGCCAAGGCCGAGCGCCTGACGACCGACAATCGCAGTCTGCAGGACCAGCTCGACCGCACTGTCGGCCTGCTCGAAGCCTCCATTCGCAACCAGGAAGCCATGGCCGCTGGCCGCAGTACTGCCCCGATGGCCTCGACGCCCGCGCGCCAGGAAGCCCGCGACGCGCTGGAAGACACGCTGTCGAAATATGACCGGATGCTGGAACGCTCGCTTTCGGCGCTCGAGGACGCCTACCGCGCGACCGAGCACTCCAAGAAGGAGATCGGCGAGCGCGACAAGCTTCTCACCCGCACGCTCGACCTGCTTCAGGCGGCCGTCGAGAACGAACCCGGCCAGCGCCGCCAGAGCGTGATCGGGCGTCTCTTCGCCTGATCGCTACTGGCTGTTGCGCCGCCGGACCTGCTCGAAATAATCGAGCGTCTCGTCCATGCCGAGAATGTCGGCATAGCGCCGCCCGACATCGCGCAGGTTGTCGCGATGCGGCCCCTCGTCCATGTCGCCGACGCAGGGCTCCGGCACCATCACACGGTAGCCGTACGAAAACGCGTCGATGACGCTTGCACGCACGCAGCCCGATGTCGTGCAGCCCACGACGAAGACGGTGTCCACGCGCTCCTTGACGAAATACTGAACGATCGCGGTCTGGAAGAAGACCGACGGCCCCGTCTTGCAGAAGATGGCGTCGTATTCCGGATCGTAGATGCGCGGATCGAGATCCTGCCCCGGCTTGCCGTGGTGAAAATCATTGACGACGGTCGGGATCTTCCACAAGGGCGCATCGCGCTCGCTGGAATAGGCGGTGTAGACATTGGCGACCGGCGCATGAGCGGCGCGCGCGGCCTTCAGAAGGATCGCGGTGTTCTCGACGGCGCGGGCCACATGAGGGCTCTTGCCGAGCGGAAACTGCGGGTCGGTGAACGCCGTCTGGAAATCCACCACCACGATGCCGGGCTTCTCGCCGAAGCCGATTTTCGTGCCGGCCTGGTAGCCAGCAAGGTCGTAGGCGTCGCTCATTGCGCGGTCCTTTCGGTGATGACGAGGTCGACGTCGAAGCGCCGCTTGAAGGCTGCACTCAAGCGGTCGAAGCAGACCCCGACGCGGATGACGGTGAAATCCCAGAAGTCGATGATCGTGCTCGACCGACCCTTGTCGTTAGCGTATTTCGAGCGGCCATAATCGAGATGAATGTCTGCTGCCTGCCGGACCTCGTCCTCGATGTGCCCATACTCGTATTTGGAGCCGCCGAGCGAGGTGTTGGCCGAGGAGCCGAACACCGGCCAGCCGCGCATCCGCGACTGCCGCGCGATCTCGTCATGCACCTGGCCGGCGTTGAGCAGCATGTCGAGTGTGCCGACCTTGGTCGAGGAGGCGAGCACGAACGGATCGACATTGGCGAAGATGGGATGGTCGGCGCGAAACGGCGCGACGACGGAGAAAGGCAGCCCCTCCCCCTCGATCATCTCGCGCACCATATCGTGGCGCGCGTCCGGCATGATATGGACTTCACGCGACAAAACCCAGTCGCCGAACATGCCGGAGGGCTTTTCATAGGAGCGCCGCTTGGCGGCGAAGATGCGCTTGATCGCAGGCTCGCGCGCCCCGATCACGGCATAGGCGACGTCGAGCGGCACGATCGCCACGCCGCCGGTCTCGAGCCGATCGAGCACACGCCCGACATCGGCCTCTAGGTCTTCGCGCGCGACCGGATCGTCGGTCGCGCGCGGTGTCTTTTCTCCTCCCACGGGTGCGGCTGCCTTATTCGGCAGCCTCGACCCGGGCGCCGCCGCTGCGCATCCACTTCTGGAACACGGGCGTCGTCGGCGGCTCCAGCGAGGTCTCGGCCTTGCAGCGCGCCTTGAGCTCCTCGATCGTGCCGCCACGATCGAACATCGGGATTTCCTTGCGCTCCGACGAAAGACGTTCGCGCAGACGCTTGGTCTCGCTCTCGTCCACCGAGAGGTCCTTGTTCAGGACGACGCCGTAGCGCTTGGCGCCTTCCTGGGTGACGAGGCCGCGGCGCGCGTCGAGCGCGACCTTCGCCGCTTCGCGCTTGTATGGATCACCCCAGCCGCCACCGCCCCAGGTGTTGAAGTAGAGCGTGTCGCCAGGCATCACCTTCACCTTGTCGCACTTGGACGGCAGCAGTTCTTCCGAACCGTCTGCGCGCACCATGCGCTTGTTGGAGCGCTGGCCGGGATTGCCGCCATTGACGCCCCACGGATAGGTCAGCCAGCGATCGTCATGGATCGAGATCTCACCCGGTTCGAGGAACTGGTAGCCGAGTGACACGCCATTGCCGCCGCGGTGCAGGCCCGCGCCGCCGGAATCGGGGATCGTCTCGTAGGTGACGATGCGCAGCGGGAAATAGGCTTCCAGAAACTCGTTCGGCACGTTCATGAAGGCGGGCCACAGCGAGTGTCCGTCCGGCCCATCGCCGGCCGGGCGACCCGGAATGCCGCCGAAGCCGATCTGGTAGAGCTGGTACCACTCGCCGTCCGAATTGTAGCCCGAATACATGAAGTGCGGGCTGTCGGAGAAGCCGGCAGCGTTGAGCGCGTCCGGCGCACCCTGGCCGAGCAGGCCGCCCATGATGTCGAAGATGCGGCCGAGAAGGTGCGTACGCGACGACAAGGCTGCCGGACGAACCGGCTTGAGGATCGATCCGCGGGGAATGCGCACCTCGACCAGCGGATAGAACCCGTCATTGAACAGGATCTGCGGGTCGAACAGGTTGATGGTGAAGGCGCCCAGAAACATCTTGAACATCTCCTCATTGAGGAGGAAGTTCACCGACGAAATGGACTGCGGGTCCGTGCCCTCGAAATCGAAGATGGCCACGTCGCCCTCGCGCCAGAGCGAGCAGGCGACCTTATACGGGCCCATGCCGATGCCGTCGTCGTCGATATAGTCCTCGAAGTAGAACTTGTTCGACGATTCCGGGATGACCATGTGAATGATCGCCTTCATCGCATGGTAGTTGCGGTCGAGCATGTCTTCCATCGCGGAGAAGAACATGTCGTCGCCGAAGCGCTCGCAGATTTCGTGGATGCGACGCTCTGCCAGACGAAGGGCGGCCACGATTGCGTTGAAGTCCGAACGGTTCCACTCTTCCGTGCGCGTGTTGCGCAGGCACATGGTCAGGATTTCCTGGTTCAGGACACCCTTGTTGAAGATCTTCACCGGCGGGATCTGGATGCCCTCCTCGAAGATCATGTGCGCGTCGGTCGGCAGCGATCCGGGAACGCGTCCGCCGACATCGGTCAGGTGGCCGAACATGGCGCCCCAGCCGACCAGACGGCCGTCGCGGAAGAACGGCTTCATCACGAGCCAGTCGTTCAGATGGCTGACGGCGCCGTTGCAGAAATAGGGGTCGTTCGTCAGGAAGACGTCGCCTTCCTCGATCGTGCCCTCATAGCCGTTCATGAAGCCCCAGATGAAGGAGCCGAACTGGCCGACGACCATCTTGCCCTGGGAGTTGGCGATCATCGGGAAGGCGTCGTGCTGCTCGCGGATGCCCGGCGACATGGCCGTGCGGAACAGCACGGCATCCATCTCGGCTCGGGCGTTGCGAAGCGCGTTCTCGATGATGTCGAGCGTGATCGGCTCGACATCGACGCGGCGGAACGGGGTTTCGTTGTTCTGGATGATTTTTGCAGGCATTGCTTTGTTCCCTTGGCTCGCGTCGCGTTACTTTACCGGGCGGATGAGCAGGCAGCCCACCTTGTCCACATCGGCATAGTGACCGGGAAGAATGAGCGTGGTGGAGTCCATCTCGGTGACGATCGCGGGGCCGTCGATCCGGTCCCCCGCCCGCAGCTTGTCACGGGCGTAGATCTTGGCGGCATGGTCCTTCCCGCTGTCGAAGATGGTCGTCTCGGCCGTGACGGCACGCGACGGATCGCCGTTGCCTTCCTCGATCAGGCGCGCGGCGACCTGGGTCTCCGCACCCTGCACGACAGCGCGAAGGTTCACGAGCTCGTGCGGCTGGTCGAGGTTGAAGGTGAACATCTGCTCGTGCAGGTCGTCGAAGCGCTTGGCGACTTCCTTCAGTCCGCCGGACTTGAACTCTTCCGGCGTCATGATGACGTTGATCGATGCGCCCTGGCCGGCATAGCGCAGGTCCAATTCATACTCGACCGACTGCTCCGAACGCGCCACGCCTTCGCCTTCCAGCGTCCGCGCAGCCTGATCGGCGAGATCCTTGAGGGCACGCTCGATTTCGCTGTCGGTTGTCGATTCGAAGCGGACGACCAGCGTGCGCGACGCCTCGTCGCGAAGACGCGTGGTGGCATCGCCCGAAGCGCACAGCACGCCCGGACCGGGCGGCACGATGACCGGCCAGGAGCCCATCAGCTTGCCGAGCGCGTTGGCGTGGAGCGGACCTGCACCGCCGAAGGCGATGAGCGCGAAATCGCGCGGATCGTAGCCCTGCTCGACCGAGACCAGGCGCAGCGCACCGAACATGTTCTCGTTTACGATGTCGTAGATGCCCTCGGCTGCGCGCTTGATCGGCAGGCCGAGCGGATCGGCGATCGTCTTGACTGCCTTTTCGGCAAGCGATGGATCGACCTTCATGTCGCCGCCGAGACGGGCGGCGGCCGGCAGGTAGCCGAGCACGATGTTGGCATCGGTCACGGTCGGCTCAGTGCCGCCGCGCATGTAGGCCGCAGGTCCCGGCACCGCACCGGCCGATTTCGGGCCGACGCGCAGCGCCTTGGTGAGTTCCGGCACATAGGCGACCGAACCGCCGCCGGCGCCGACCGTGCGAACGTCGATCGATGGTGCACGCACGGTGACGTCGGCCACGCGCGTCTCGCGACGCTTCTGGGCGACGAAGTCCTGGATGAGCGCGACGTCGGTGGACGTTCCGCCCATGTCGAAGGTGAGCAGGTTCGGGAAGCCGGACTGCTTGCCGATCCAGATCGCGCCGGACACGCCGCCGGCAGGACCGGACATCAACAGGTTGACCGGGCTCGCCTTCGCCGCCTCGGCCGACGACAGGCCGCCATCCGAGCGCAGGATCTGCAGCTTCACGCCGCTCATGCGGCGATCGAGTTCGCCCGACAGGTTCTCGACATACTTCTCGACGACCGGGCGGATGTAGGAGTTGACGACCGTCGTCTCGGTGCGCTCGTACTCGTACATCTCTGGCATGACTTCCGACGAGATCGAGACGGGGATGCCGGGCATCACTTCGAGCGCGATCTCGCGGATGCGGCGCTCGTGCTCGCCATTCGTGTAGGCGTTGAAGAGGCTGATGGTCAGCGCCTGGATGCCGCCGTCCTTGAGCTTCTTCATGTCCTCGCGGACGCGCTTCTCGTCGAGCGGCGTGACGACCTTGCCGTCAGCTCCCATGCGTTCATGAGCCTCGATGGTCAGCTCCAGCGGCGCAAGCGGATCGCGCTTGTTGTAGATGACCCAGCCGCCGAGGCCGCCCGGCACGAAGGAGCGCGCGATCTGCAGCGTCTGGCCGTAGCCCTTGGTGGCGATGAGGCCGACGAGCGCGCCCGAACCGGTCAGAACCGTGTTCGTGGCGACCGTCGTGCCGTGCATCACGAAATTGATTTCCGACGGGTCGATCCCGGTCTCGCGGCAGATCTTCTCGATGCCGTTGAGCACGCCGATCGAGGAGTCCTGCGGGGTCGAGGAAACCTTGGCGACGTAGGTCTTGCCGGTCTTCTCGTCGATGAGCATCAGGTCAGTGAAGGTGCCGCCGACATCGACGCCGAGGCGGTAGCCCTGCCCGATCTTTGGCGCGGCCTTGCGGGCCACGGACTCAACCCCGGCAGGCATCGAACCGGAGCTGACGAACTGCTCCATGCGCTTCAGGCGCTCTTCGAGCTCCGCGATACGGTTTTCGTACTTGCGTACGGGATCGTCGTGGTGGGTCATGGACTACGTGTTCCCCTTGAATGGTTCCGATGTCGCCATGGCGGCTCCGGTTGCTCCCGGCGGCTCTGCCGCGACGTCATTTAGGGCATGGAAGACTGTCCTCGGCGACTTCGCAAGGCAAAAGCCCAGCTGCTGCCGGAGAGGCTGCCGACGGTCCCTGAGGGGATAGCACCCCAAAGAGGCACGTTTGTCCAGACCAATTGTGAGTCAGAAATTCCTATGCTAGCGTTACGTCAATAATGGGGAACAAAGGAGATCAACCCATGTACAGGATGATGTCGACCGGGGTGTCCGCATTGGCGATCGCCGCCACTGCGATCGTTGGCTCGGGAAGCGCCTTTGCGCAGGACGCCAACATTGAGGCCGCCAGCGCGCTGGTCGCCGAAGCCCGTGCGCTGCCCGCTTTCGAGGCGCCCGGCGAGCCGTTCGACGCGCGTGCCTGCGCGGAGGGCAAGAAGCTCTACGTCATCCCGCTGACCTCCGAAAATCCGTTCAACGTGGAAATCGGCAACGCGCAGAAGGAAGCTGCCGAAGCCGTCGGCCTCGATATCACCGTCTCCGACAACCAGCTCAACGTCGACCAGTGGGTGCAGGCGGTCCAGACCGCGATCTCCGAAGGCTACGACGTGATCGACATCATGGGCGGCGTCCCGCCGGAAGCCATGGGCCCACAGCTCGCCGAAGCGCGCGCTGCCGGCATCAAGGTCGTTGCGACGCACCTCTATGACGTCACGCAGACGAAAAGCGATCTCATCGACGGCAACTTCGCCATGAACTACTCGCGTGCCGGCGAGATCATGGCAGCCTGGGCCATCGAGAAGACCGAGGGTGCCGTCAACGCTGTCATCATCGGCTCGGACGAAATCCTGCCGACGACGCCGTTCGTTCAGGCGATCCAGAACTATCTGGACGAGAACGCGCCTGGCAGCACGCACCGCTACATCAACGTGCCCGTCACCGAATGGGGCAGCCAGATCCAGCCGGAAGTGCAGTCCGCGCTCGTGGCCGATCCGGGCATCAACTACATCCTGCCGATCTACGACTCCATGTCGGCCTTCGTCATCCCGGCGCTGACGCTCTCGAACCGCGAGGACGTCCGGATCGCCTCCTACAACGGCACGCCCTTCACGCTGGACTTCCTGCGCGACGGCGACCTGATGGAGATGAATGTCGGCGAGTCCCTCAACTGGGTCGGCTGGGCCTCGATCGACGGCACGCTGCGCGTGCTGTGCGACGAGGGAGAAGTGACCGAGCTCAATACGCCGCTCTACATCTTCGACGACGAGAACGTCGAGACCGCGGGCGTGCCGGCGACCTATGACGGCTACGGCGATGCCTACATCCAGGGCTTCCGCACGCTGTGGGGTCTCGACTGATCCGAGCCCTCTCGCGGAGACAGGCTCATGAGCCTCGCAGCAGCGGGAACGCCCGCGCTTGAGCTCCAGAACCTGAGCAAGCGTTTCGGAGGCGCCGTCGCACTCGACGGCGTCTCCCTTACGATCGCACGTGGCGAGGTCCACGGGCTGCTCGGCCAGAACGGTTCTGGAAAGTCCACCCTCATCAAGATCCTGTCCGGCTTCCACCAGCCGGAACCGGGCGGCGTCCTGCGCCTCTACGGCAAGGATGTCGCGCTGCCCCTTTCACCCGGCCGCTTCCGCGAACTGGGCATCGCCTTCGTGCACCAGCATCTCGGCCTCATCCCGACCCTTTCGGTGACCGAGAACATCTGCCTGTCCGACTTCGCCACCCAGTCGCGCCTGCGCATCGACTGGAAGGCCGAGGAAGACCGCATCCGCGCGCTCTTCGCCGATTACGGCCTGGCGATCGATCCGCGCGCCAGCATTTCCGACCTGCCGCAAGTCGATCGCTGCCTCGTGGCGATCGTGCGCGCGCTGAACGAGGTTCGCGCCGCGCAGGCCGAGCATGGTGGCGAGGGCATCCTCGTCCTCGACGAGCCGACCCCTTTCCTCCCCCGGGCCGGCGTCGACAGGCTGTTCGCGATGGTGCGCCAGGTCGTCGCCCGTGGCGCATCCGTCATCTTCGTGAGCCATGACGTCGACGAGATTCTGGAGATCACCGACCGGGCCACCGTGCTGCGGGACGGTCGCCTCGCCGGCACGCTCGAAACCTCCCGTGCTGCACCCGAGGACTTCGTCGAGATGATCGTCGGCCGCAAGGTGAAGAGCTACAACATCGCCCACCCCTCGATCCCCGAAGGCGAGGCCTCCATCCGCATCGACAATCTTTCCGGCGTCGTCTGCCGCGACCTGTCGATCGCGCTGAGGCCCGGCGAGATCATCGGGCTGACCGGCCTGATCGGGGCGGGATTCGACGAGGTCCCTGCCCTCATCTATGGCGCGCGGCCGGCACTCGCCGGCTCGATCGTGCTGAGCGACGTGCGCCACGAACTCGCCTACATGACGCCGCTGCGCGCGATCGAGATGGGCATCGCCTATCTGCCGGCCGACCGGCTCGGCGCGAGCGGCGCCGGCTCGCTCCCCGTTACCGACAACATGTCGCTTCCGTCGCTGCGCCGCTTCGTCTCGAAACTCGGCCTCGACCGGGTCGGCATGACGAAATGGGCGGGTGACACGGGCCGCGCGCACGACGTGCGCCCCGGCGACCCGAACATGTACCTCGAGAGCCTTTCGGGAGGGAACCAGCAGAAGGTGCTGCTGGCGAAATGGCTCGAGATCGGGCCGAGGCTGCTCCTGCTCGACGAGCCCACCCAGGGTGTCGACGTGGGCGCGCGCCAGCAGGTCTACGCCGCGATCGACAAGGCCGCCAAGGCCGGCACCACGATCATTTGCGCATCGACGGACGCAGAGCAGCTCGCCCAGATCTGCAATCGCGTCCTCGTCTTTGGCCAGGGCCGCGTCACCGCGGAGCTGACGGGCAAGGACGTCACGAAAGAGGAGATCACCCTCCAGTGCTACACCGGTCTGTCCCTCAACACGACGGCTCTGACGGAATGAGCGGCGGCGAGCCCATGTCGGTCGCAGCCTACGAGGCGCGGCTTGCCGAACTCGAACGCAAGGTCATGACCCTGCAGGAGCAACGCCGCCCGCGCACGGTGGCAAAGCCCGCGACCAAGCAGTTCATCGAGCGCTATGCGATCATCGGTATCTGGATTTTGCTGATCGTCGCCTTCGCGCTGATCGACAATCTCGTTTACGGCTCCTCGCGCTTCTTCTCGTGGAACAATTTCTCCACGATGTTCGGCACACAGGGCGTGCTGGTCATCCTGACCCTCGGCCTCCTCCTGCCATTGACGGCAGGCGACTTCGACCTGTCGATCGCCGCCACCATGACGCTCGCCTCCCTTGTGGTGGCGATCCTCATTTCCGCGATGGGCACGCCGACGCTGGTCGCGGTCGTGATCGGGCTTCTGGTCGGCTTCGTGATCGGAGCGCTGAACGCCTTCTTCATCCTCTATTTCCGCATCCACTCGCTGATCGTCACGCTCGGCATGGCAACCTTCGTCCTTGGCATCGCCAAGTGGATCAGCGCCTCGCGCACCATCTCGATCTTCGGCGCCAACCCGACGCTCATCGAATGGGTTAACCAGGCCCGCATCCTGAACATCTCGATGTCGTTCTGGTACGCCGTCCTGCTCTGCCTCGTGATGTGGTACTTCCTGGAATACACCACGCAGGGGCGCCGGCTGCTCTTCGTCGGGCGCGCCCGCGAAGTCGCCCGCCTCGCCGGCATTCGCGTCGACGCGGTGCGCGCCTGGGCGCTGATAGGCTCCGGTGTCATAGCAGCGCTTGCCGGCATCCTCGCCGTCGGCGTCAATGGCTCGGCCGACCCCTCCTCGCGCGTCGGGCTCCTGCTGCCGGCCTTCGCCGCCGCCTTCCTCGGCGCGACGTCGATCGTGCCCGGCCGCTTCAACCCGTGGGGCTCGTTCCTCGGCGTGCTGCTGCTTGCGACCGGCATTTCGGGCTTGCAGATCTTCGGCATCCCGAACTTCGTGCAAGACCTCTTCTACGGCGGCGGCCTGATCCTCGCGGTCGCGGCCTCGCAGCTCGTGCGCAAGCGGCGGGCGATGGAGTTCGGCGGCTGATGATGCCGAAGGAGCAGCGGCGATGGTCACTGGCTGGCATACATTCGTCGTCCGGGTGCCGATGGCGCCCGATCGCGACGCCGGTATGGTCCTGATGCGCCGCATGGAGCGGTGGCTGGCCGACAACCACCGGCCGATCCCGCTCTTTCATCCCAATGGCGAGCCGCGCAGCCTGAATGTCTGCGTGGCGATCCCCGTCGAGCAGTCGGAAAAGGCACTCGCCTACCGCGCCTTCTGCGCCGCGCTCGGCATCTCGAGTTCGCTCATCCAGTGGCGCGTGTCCGGCTTCAAGCCGCCGCAGGCGACCGACACAACCGCCCGCCGTCCGGATATCGAGACCGCCCGGCCGGCGCGCTGAACCCCCGGCGCAGGTCGCGCCGCAAGGACAATGAAGGGAGGGTGCAATGCCCGTAGCTGAGATCAACGGTCACCAGATGTATTACGAGGTGCATGGCACCGGCGCACCGGCGCTCTGCATGGGTGGCTGGGGCACCTTCTGCCATGGCGGGGAACGCCACCTCGCCCGCGGGCTGACTAGCAATTATTCCGTCGCGATCTTCGATCATCGCGGTGTTGCCGAATCCGGCGACGACCTGTCCGTCACGCCCTCGACGAAGCTCTATGCCGACGACGCGATCGGCCTGCTCGATCATCTCGGCTGGAAGGAAGTCCACCTGATCGGGCTCGTCGGCATCGGCGCCTGCATCGCGCAGGAGATCGCGATCAAGCGCCCCGATCTCGTGAAGTCGATGGTCAACATGGGCACATGGGCCAAGGCCGACGCCATCTTTACCCACCAGATGGAGATGCTGCTTTCGGTCCATCGCGAGATGGGCTGGGAAGCCTTCCAGAAGCTCGTCTGCCTTTGGTCCTTCGACGAGGACTTCTACCTCGCCAACCACCACCGCATTCTCGGGCCGCAGGGTCCGTGGCGCGAACTCAAGGGGCGGCTACAGGCGCATGAGCGACTGGTGCAGGCCTGCCTCACCCATGACGTCACCGATGGCCGGCTCGCCTCGATCATCGCGCCGACGCTCGTCGTCCATTGTCCGCTCGACGTGGTGACCGGCCCGCGTCTCACCAAGCCGATCGAAGAGATGATCCCGACCGCCCATGGCGTGGTTCTCGAAGGCGCCGCCCACGTGGTTGCCGGCAGCGAGATGCGCGGTCGCTTCTCCGACCTCCTCCTCGGTTTTCTCGCCGGCGTGGACGGCAAGCGGGTGGCGGCGCAGTGAGTGGCGGGGCTCCGAACGGGCCACTTGCCCACATCCGCGCAATCGAATGCGGCCAGCTGCTGGCAGGTCCCTTCGTCGGCTCGCGCCTCGCCGATTTCGGCGCGGAAGTCATCAAGGTGGAGACGCCCGGCGCCGGAGATCCGATGCGCGAATGGGGCCACCATCGCTATGAGGGCCACAGCCTCTGGTGGCCGACGCTCGCCCGCAACAAGAAGTCGGTCACGGCCAACATGCGCGACCCGCGCGGCCGCGACCTCGTGCGCCGCCTCGCGGTTGCGTCCGACGCGCTGGTGGAAAACTTCAAGCCGGGCACGATGGAGAAGTGGGGCCTCGGCCCGGACGATCTCCACAAGGATCACCCTGGCCTGATCATGGTCCGCGTCTCGGGCTACGGCCAGACGGGGCCTTACTCGGAGCGGCCGGGCTTTGCCAGCGTCGGCGAGGCGATGGGCGGCATCCGCCATATCAACGGCTTCCCCGACCAGCCCCCGCCTCGCTTCGGCATCTCGCTCGGCGACACGCTGACGGCGCTGTTTGCCTTTGAAGGCCTGATGATGGCGCTCTACTGGCGCGACACGGCCGGCAACGGCAAGGGCCAGGTCGTCGACGCCTCGATCGTCGAAAGCTGCTTCTCGATGCTCGAAAGCACGCTGCCGGAATATGACAAGGTCGGTGTCGTCCGAAACCCGTCCGGAACAGGTCTCGCAAACGTCGCGCCGTCCAACATCTACCCGACGAAGGACGGCTCCTGGATGGTGATCGCGGCCAATGTCGATCCCATGTACCGCCGGCTCTGCCAGGCCATGGGCCAGCCGGAGCTCGCCGACGATCCCCGCTTCGTCACGCACGTCGCCCGCGGCCACAATGCCGGGACGCTTGACGGACTCATCGCCGACTGGACGCGAACGCTGGACAAGAAGGAATTGTCGGCTGTCCTCGAGAAGAGCGGTGTCGTCTGCGGGCCGATCTACACGATCGCCGACATCGCGGCCGACGAGCATTTCCAGGCCCGCGACATGATCCTGCGCCGTCAGGACCCGCGTTTCGGAGACATTGCTGTTCCCGGTATAGCCCCCAAGCTGTCGGAGACGCCCGGCGACGTATCCTGGCTCGGCGCCGAGCGCCCCGGCAGACACAATGCGGAAGTCTATGGCGAACTGCTCGGCATCGGCTCGAAGGAACTGGCCGAGCTGGAGGGCGACGGGGTGGTGTGACGTTCTATCGGACGCCGAGCCCTCTGCGCCCCCTCCGTCCCTTCGGGCCACCTCCCCCGCTTCGCAGGGGAGGATCGCCGGTCGCGGAAGGCAGCTCCACCAGTTCCTAAAAGGGACCAGCGACTGCGGCCAACCGCGACGCCGATCCTCCCCCGTTCACGGGGGAGGGGGACCGCCGAAGGCGGTGGAGGGGGCGCGCTGCCGCCCTCCCAGCCAAAGCCGCCGATCACCGCTCCTTCTCGAACATCTCCTTCAGCTCGCCCTTCACGACCTTGCCGGCCGCATTGCGCGGCAGGGCATCCACGAAGCGGACGTCGCGCGGCACCTTGTAGCTCGCCAGATTGTCCCGCAGATACGCCTCCAGGGCCGGCATCTCGATCGACTGGTCGCGGCCCGCAACGACGAAGGCGACGAGCTTCTCGCCCCAATAGTCGTCCGGCACGCCGATGACGGCTGCCTCCTTGACGGCGTCATAGGCGAACAGCACTTCCTCGATCTCGCGCGGATAGACATTGATGCCGCCGGTAATGACCATGTCCTTCTTGCGGTCGACCAGGAAGATGTAGCCCTCCTCGTCCATCCGGGCCATGTCGCCCGCCGTCACCCAGCCATCCTTGTAGGCCTTCGCCGTCTCGTCCGGCTGGCCGTAGTAACCGTTGAAGAGGTAGGGCGAGCGGCTGTAGAGCTCGCCGATCTCGCCCTGGGCGACCGGGTTGCCCTCCTTGTCGACGAGCTTGAGCATCGTCATCGTGAAGGCCTGGCCGACGCAGCGCTCCTTGCGCAGCTGGTCCTCCGGCCGCAGGTTCGTCACGATCGCGGCTTCCGTCGAGCCGTAGGTCTCGTGCAGGATGCCGTCGCCGAAATAGTCGACGATCTTGTGCTTGGTCGCCTGCGGCAGTGCTGCCGCGTTCGACACAAGGGCCTTCAGCCGGTTGCCGCGATGGCGCGCCAGCAGCGTCGACTCGAGGTTGAAGACCGCGTGGAAATGCGTCGGCACCATGAAGGTCCCGCCATAGCCGCCTTGATGCAGCTTGGAGACCACCGTCTCCGGCTCGAAGCCGGGCAGGATCTCGCACGTGCCGCCGAAGAAGGGCGACGCCATCGCAAACGCAAAGCCTGCTCCGTGAAAGAGCGGCGCGACGGCCAGATAGGTCTCTGTCGGCCCATAGCCACCATAGGCGACCGACATGCCGAGGAAGGTCAACACCCGCGAGCGGTGCGAGACCATAACACCCTTGGGCTTACCCGTTGTGCCCGACGTGTAGGGCAGCGAGAACGTGTCCGTCTCCGCCGCCCGCAGCGGTGATTGGTTGGGAGAAGCGGCGGCGATCCAGTCCTCGTAGCCGATATGCTCGCCCCTGCCCCGGCCGAGCACGATGATCGTCTCGACGCCGGCCAGATCGACGGCGAGCACCCAGTCGAGCAGGCTCTCCTCGACAATCATCGCGCGCGCCCTGCAGTCGGCGGCGATGAAGGAGATTTCGCGCGGCGCCAGGCGCGGGTTGAGCGTGGCGACGATGATGCCGGTCGAGGAGATGCCCGCCACGATCTCGATATATTCGAGGCAGTTCGGTGCGAGCAGCATGATCGTATCGCCATGGCCGAGGCCGAGCCCGGCGGTCGCCGCATTGCCGGCCCGGTTCATGCGCTCGACGAGCGCGGCGTAGGTGAGCGAGCGTCCGCCGGCGATCAGCGCCGTCTTCTGCGGAAACATCTCTGCCGACGCCCGCACGCCGAAATCGATCGTCATGCCCATGCTTGCGACGAAGCTCGAACCGCCTGCCATGACCTGGTCTCCTGACTCCGCACCGGATCCTAACGCATCGCCGATGGCAGCCACAGGGCGATCTCCGGCCAGATGATCAAAAGCAGCAGCAGGAGCAGCGCACAGCCCATGTAGGGCACGGCCGACTTCACGATGGTGGTCATCGTGGTCCCCTTGGGCGCCGACCCCATCATGACGAAGAGCAGGAGCCCGAAAGGCGGCGTCAGCAAGCTGATCTCCATGGCCAGGAGCACGACGATGCCGAACCAGACCGGATCGAAGCCGGCATTGATCGCGATCGGCATGAAGATCGGGATGGTGAGCATCATCTGCGAGATCTGGTCGAGGAACATGCCGAGGAACAGCAGCACCGCGAACATGGCGAGGAGCATCGCCATCGGACCCCAGTCAAGCCCGGCCGTGAAAGCGAGCAGACCCTGGCTCGCGCCGGAAAACGCAATGATCTGCGAGAAGGTCGAGGACCCGACGATGATGATGAGCAGCATCGTCGAGATCTTGATCGTGCCCTTCATCGAGGCGACGATGGCAGACCAGCGGAACTCGCCCTTGGCGAGCGCCAGAAGCACGACGCCGAGCACACCGAAGGCGGCCGACTCCGTAGGCGTCGCGATACCGAAGATGATCAGCGCGATGACCATCAGGATGACGAGCATCATCGGCAGGATGTCGACGATGAGCACCCGCATCTTCTCGCCGAATGTCGCCTCGTCGACGGCATAGACCGGGGCAGCGCTCGGATCGATCTTGGCCTGTGCGTAGATGTAGCCCGCATAAAGCACGGCGAGCAGCACGCCTGGCAGCACGCCGGCGAGCAGCAGGCTGCCGATGTCGATGCGCGCGATCGACCCCAGCAGAACGGCGAGCGCCGATGGCGGGATGAGGATCGCGAGCCCGCCCGCGCCCATGATCGGGCCGATCGACATGTGTTTCTTGTAGCCGCGCTTGTCCATTTCGGGGACCAGCATAGAGCCCATCATGGCTGCCGAGCCGACGCTCGTGCCGGTCAGGGTCGCAAAGACGGTGCCGCTGCCGACCGCGATGTAGGAAAGCCGCGCCGGCACACGCCCGATCAGCTTGTCGAAGGCGTCGAACACCTTCACCGCGAGGCCGGTATGGAAGAACAGTTCGCCCATCAGCACGAAGAGCGGCACAGGCACGAGCACGAAGGTCGAGATCGACGCGGCGGCGTTAGCGGCCAGCTGTTCGAGCGAGGCTTCGCGAAAGCCGAAGAAGACGAAGACGCCGAGCGCGTTGGTAATGAGGAACGCCATGAAGACGGGCGTGCCGATCACCATCAGCGTGACAAGCGTGCCGAGCATCAGCAGCCCGGAATAATACCATTCCATGGCTCAGATTCCTTCCGTGCCGCTGCCGTAGATCGTGTCGCGTCCAAACAGCACGCGCGCGAATTCGATGGCCATGAGGCCGAAGCCGATCGGGAGCGGCAGATAAAGGAGCCAGCGCGGGATCGCGACCGCGCGATAATCCGTCGTGCCACGCTCGATGCTCTCGATGACGAGGCTTAGCCCGCCCCAGGCAATGAGCAGACAGGCGATCACGCAAAGCAGGCTGACGAGGATCTCAAGTCTGCGCTGCGTCCGCTCGGACGTCATGCGGCGCATGCTTTCGATGACGACGTGCCCCTTCTCGCGAACCAGCCAGGGCGAGGCCATGAGGCAGGTATAGAGCAGGCCGTAGGCGGCGAAATCCGCCGTCCATCCGATCGAGCCGAAGCCGGCGACGTAGACGAGCACGTCGACGATCATGAAGAGGCAGATCAGGGCAATGCCGACGGCCGCGAGCCATGCGAGGCCCGCGACCGTCCAGTCATATGCCCGCGAGAGCGGCGCGATCATCGGCGATCAGGGACGGTAGAAGAGGTCGCGCAGCGCGTTGCCGTCTTCCTCGCCCATGCGACTGATAATTTCGTCCCAGCGCGACGAGTAAGCGGCATCGAGGAAGTTGGCGGCAGCCTCCCCTTCGATCTGGAGCACCTGCGCGCCCGCCGCGTCGAAGCCGGCGGCCTCCTTCTGCGACAGATCCTGGAAGAACGCATGCGCGTTGGCTTCGGCAGCGATCACCTCTTCGGTGAGGATCGTCTTCGCCTCGTCCGACAGGCCATTCCAGGTGTCGAGATTGATCGTCATGCCGAGGTCGCCCTGCCACCAGGTCGGCAGGATGCGCGCCTTGATGAAATCATCAAAGCCGAGATCGAGCGAGGCCAGCGTGACCCAGCCGACACCGTCGATGCCGCCGCGCTCGAGCGCCGTGTAGACTTCGCCCACCTGGATGTCGCGCAGCGTGATGCCGAGCTTCTCGAAGAATGGGCCGAACGTCCCGGTGCCGCGAACGCGCAGGCCGTTGAAGTCGTATCCGTAAGGCCCGCCTTCCGGCGGCGTCTTGGTCAGCATCAGGTGGAACTGGTAGCCCGAGCCGAAATAGCCGAGATACTGAATGTTGCCCTGTTCATTGTAGTATTCGTTGAGCGCTTCGAACGCGCCGTCGGCGCGCAGGTCCATGGCCGACCGGTTGGAGCCGTTGAAGACCTGGCTCGCCGGGATATCGCCCTGCAGATACTGGTTCGGGCCGAACTGGACGTCGAACACGCCCGTCGAGATGCCGCGGAACTGCTCCGTCACCGGAACGGCCTCCGGTCCGCCCAGAAGCTCCATCTTGATGACGCCCGCGCCACGCGCGTTGACCGCAGCCATCAGCTCGTTGAGCGGCGTGTTCCAGACAAGGTTTACCGGCGTCCCGGTGACAACCCGCAACACCTGCTCCTGCGCCGACGCATACGCATTCATACCGAGCGTGAATGCCAGCCCTGCAACCAGTCCAGTCAACTTCTTCATGGCACAAGTCTCCCATTTCCCCTAAGGTCAGGGTATCGCAGTTGACTACGCCTGCAAGCGCCCCACGGGCGGATTTTTCTAAGTCAGCGCAGTCCGGAGCTTATGCAGAAGAATGGACTACTCACCCTCCAGGAACGATCACGGCCTGCCCTTCAGCCCCTTCTCTGCATGCATCGTGCCGCGCCCGATCGGATGGATCAGCACGGTTTCGGCTGACGGCGTCGCGAACCTGGCGCCCTTCTCGTTCTTCAATGGCGTCGGCTACAATCCGCCGACGGTTGTGGTCTGCCCGAATGGACCTCACGCGGAAGGCGGCGAGAAAGACACGCCGATAAACATCGCCGCGACCGGGGAATTCGTCGTCAACATCGCGACCTATGCTCTGCGAGACCGGCTCAACGTCACGGCACAGTCCCACGCGCGCGCCGTGGACGAGTTCGAGACGGCAGGCCTCACCAAGGCGCCGTCGAAGGTCGTGCGAGCGCCTCGCGTGGCCGAAAGCCCGATCAACCTGGAATGCCGCCTGATCCAGGAAGTACTCCTGCCGAGCACGACCGATCATCCGCTTCGCGCGATCTTCGGCGAGGTAATTCACGTACACATAGCCGACGAGATCATCGTCGACGGCAAGGTCTCGATCGAGCGCCTCGACCCCCTCGCCCGGCTCGGCTACCAGGAATATTGCCGCATCGGCGAGCGCTTCGTGATGCCGCTTCCGGAATTCCAGCGCCTGCTCTGATCGCACAGGTCCGTCAGAGCAGGACGAGCCCGCCCAGGCCCGCAGCCAGCACCACCGCCCAGGCCGGCAAGGCCCAGACGGCCAGCGCGACGAAGGCGGCAGCGGCAAACGCCATGGTGAGCGGCGAGGTCACGCCCTCTGTGAAGACAGGATCGTAGAGTGCTGCGGCGAGAAGACCGACCACCGCGGCATTGACGCCGGCAAGCGCACGGCGGGCCAGCGGCGACGACCTGAGAGCCGCCCAGAAGGGCAATCCACCGAGGACGAGCAGCGCGGACGGCAGGAAGATCGCAAGCAGCGCGATGAGGCCTCCCACGATGCCGTTCGGCCACGGTCCCTGCACGGCGCCTAGATAGGCGGCGAAGGTGAAGAGCGGGCCCGGCACTGCCTGCGCGGCTCCATAGCCAGCGATGAAGGCGTCCCGATCGACGAGCCCGAGTTCGACCGTTTCGGCCTGCAGGAGCGGCAATACGACATGGCCCCCGCCAAAGACGAGAGAGCCGGCGCGGTAATAGCCGTCGATCATCTGCATCATGCTGCCTCCGCTTGCTGCCAGCAGCGGCAGAAGCGCAAGCAGTCCTGCGAAGATGGCGAGATAGACCATGCCGGCGCGCCGCGTCACCGGCGTGTGCACGACGTCAGTCGAATCGTTTCCTTGCGCGGGTTGCGGAAGGCAGGCGAGGCCGGCCAGTCCGCCGAGCACGATGACGAGCACCTGTCCGAGCGCAGTCGGCATCAGCATGGAGAGGATCATCGCGGCGACCGCGATGGTCGCGCGCTGACGATCCGGCGCCAGCGAGCGCGCCATGCCGAGCACCGCATGCGCTACGACGGCAACGGCCGCTGCCTTCAGTCCGGCAATCCAGCCCGACCCGGCCGTATCGCCGAGCGCGATCGTCGCATAGGCGAAGGCGATCAGCAAAAAGGCGGACGGCAGGGTGAACGCCGTCCACGCGGCCAGCATGCCTCCATAGCCGGCACGCGACAGCCCGACGGCCATGCCAACCTGGCTCGAGGCAGGTCCCGGCAGGAACTGGCAGAGAGCAACGAGGTCGGCGTAGGCCGCCTCGCTCATCCATTTGCGCCGGACGACGAAGGCTTCGCGGAAATAGCCGAGATGGGCGACCGGCCCGCCGAAGGATGTCAGGCCGAGTTGCAGGAAAACGCGAAAGACCTCTCCGACCGACCCCCTGCCCTCGCCTGCCCCACCTTCATGCATGCCTGCCGCTCCCGTCTGGAACGCGCTTTATGCACGGGATGTGACAGCTATAAAACACCGGCAGCGGGCCCAGTGAGCGTCAGCCCGCAAACGCCTACTTGGTCGGGCAGTTGCGGACGATCCGTCTGGTCGCGAGCGCGTCCATCGGGGCAGGCCTGCCGATATGGTAGCCCTGCGCACTGTCGATTCTTAACTCCCGCAACAGGTCCATCTGCTCCTCGCACTCGACGCCTTCGACCAGGATGCCGGGGCCGCGGTTGCGCAGAAGTCCGACGATGTCCCTGAACATCGCTTCGCCGCGCGGCGAGTCGCAATCGTGCAGGAACGAGCGATCGATCTTCACGACATCGAAGTCGATCAGGCGCAGCCAGGATAGGCCGGCGAAGCCGGTGCCGAAATCGTCGAGCCAGATTTTCGTCCCGAGCAACCTGAGATCGCTGATGCAACGCAGCACGTCCGAGTGCATCTCCATCTCGAGGCCTTCGGTGATCTCCAGCGCCAACCGCCCGCCCCTCACTCCGGCCTCCCCGAGCGCGGCGGCGACGGAGGCGGCAAACCCGGGCGCCTTTAACTGCACCGGCGAAACGTTGACGCTGATCGTTCCGATGCTGTCATCGGCAGCGAGATGCCGGCAGGCGGTGCGGATGGCCCAGCGCCCCAAGTCGAGGATCATGCCGGTGCGTTCGGCAACGGGAATGAACAGGCCTGGCGGCACCTGCGATCCATCCGGCATGGAAAGGCGCATCAGCGCCTCCATCGCGACAACGCGGCCTGTACCGATCTCGACGATCGGCTGGAAGACCAGCGAGACGAGGTTGCGCTCCAGCGCGATGCGCAGCACCGCCGCGATGTTCTCGCTCTCGTCGTTGCGCTGCGGATCGGAGGGGTCGAACAGCCGGGCGCAGTTTCTGCCGCCCGCCTTGGCCAGGTAGAGCGCGCTGTCAGCTTCCTGAATGATCTTTTCGAGCTTGGTACCGGCACCGATGCGCGTGAAGGCTGCGCCGACGCTTACCGTCACCACCTGCGTGCCGTCACGGCGCTCATTGTGGAGAATCCCAAGCTGTTCGACGGCGCGGGTAATGTCCTGCGCGAGGTCGAACGCCTCCTGCTGGCTGGTGATTTCGGCAAGGACGATGAACTCCTCGCCGCCGTAGCGGCCGAGCGACGCGTTGCGCGCGTCCGTGATCTGGCGGACACGCTGGGCGACCAGCGTGAGACAGCGATCACCTTCCTGGTGGCCGTAGCGGTCGTTGAAGCGCTTGAAGAAATCGACGTCGACGAGAAGCACGGCAAAGGCGATTCCGTTGACCTGCCAGCCAGTCCAGAGGTCGCGCAGGCGCTCGTCCACGGCGCGGCGGTTTTCCAGGCCCGTCAGCGGATCGGTGCGCGACAGCCGCAACAGTGCCTGCCCGCGATCCGTCGCCTCCTTGTGCTGGGCCCGCGCCTCCATGGCGTTCAAGAAGACGTTGTAGCGCTCGCGGTTGAGCTTCAGGTTGATGTAGGTCGTGAACGCGAAGCAGGACGCGTAGAACGTCGCGAAGACGAGCTTGTAGGTAAGCGTCATGGGGCTGAAGACGTTCGCGGCGAAAAGCACCGCCAGGATGATCATCGACGTGACGACCGAAAAGCGGAACCGGAACGTGAAGAACAGATTGGCACTCATCATGAAGATTGTGCCGAAGACCATGTAGTAGGCCGCGCTTTGCTGGTTGACGCTGCCGATCGTCGGGATGAGCCACCCGACATATCCAAAGATGATCGCAGCCGCGCAGGTCACGTCGAGCCACCGCGTCTCCGCCTCCGCGCGCAGGAGCAGTTCCAGCACGACGAGCGAAACGATCCCGACGGTCAGACGCGCAGTGATCGTCTGCGCCGCAACGTCTGGCACCAACAGCAGGTCGGCCGCCGAAAAGAGGAGATAGATGATGACGGCGATGGTCAGGCCCGGCCGCGCAGCATTGCGCCGTGCTCGCGTCGATTCCTCATGAAACAGCGCCCGAAGCGTCGGCTGATCAGGCATACCCGTCCAGCCTGAGACGTCTTCCACGGGAGAAAGCTTTGCAAAGGCGGCGGCGAACGAATTCTTCACGCCGTGAAGAAGTCCTCGCCAGGGCCGTTGGAGCCTTCCTGTCGCTTTCGAGGTCAACGATCAACAACTCCGTGATGAGCCGACAGGGTCGACGTCCCGATCACCATGACGCATCTGGAAGAATCGCCGGTTAATGCGCCGGCTGTACAGTTTGGAAAGGCCAGCACTTCAGGTGAACGCAGTTAATCAGCCGTTAAAACATCTCCCCGATATTTGAATCGGGAGATGCACCGCTGCTTCGTTTCTTGACGGAAGTAGCGACACAGATGAAGGGGACAGGCTGGTGAATGCAGTTTTCGATGGACAGAGCTTGATCACGAACGAGACGCTTGCGGAGGGCCTCGGCACGAGCCGTGACGACCAGAGCGAAGCGTTCGGCCTGGCCAGCGCTGAACTTGGTCTCATCCTGCAGACGTCCCGCAACCAGATCGCCCAGAACAGGGATCCGGCCGAAATCATCGCTTCGCTGATGCCGCGCCTCGACACGCTCCGGCTGAAGGTGACAGGCGAGATCTGGCGTGCCCTGTCGCAGATCATCCAGAACCACGAGATCATGGACTTCTTCCTCGAAGACCCGCTGACGCGCTGGTCGTTCGAAAAGCCGCGCGGCTATTCCGGCGACGCGCAGCTGCTCGACTACATCTACCGCGACCCGAGCGTCGCAGACGACGTCGCCAACGCATCGGATATCGGCAAGGCGCTCTACAGCCACACCAGCATGGTCCCGTCCTGCGTGGCTGCGCGCGAGCGTCGCGCTCTCCTCACGAAGTATGTCGACGATATCGCCGCCGAGCGCGGCCCGGATACCGAAGTGCTTGCGATCGCCGCCGGGCACATGCGCGAGGCGAACCGGTCGAAGGCCTTGGCCGAAGGCGGTCTCAAGCGCTGGGTCGCGCTCGACCAGGATCCCTTGAGCGTCGGGCTCATCGCGCGCGACTTCGCGGGAACGGCAATCGAGACCGTCGACGGGTCTGTGCGCACGCTGCTCACCCGCGGACACAAGCTCGGCCAGTTCGACTTCATCTATTCGTCGGGCCTTTACGACTACCTGCAGGACAAGGTCGCCATCAAGCTCACCAAGACCTGCCTCGACATGCTGAAGCCCGGCGGCACCTACCTGTTCGCAAACTACGCCGAGGGGGACCCGGACGCCGGCTACCGCGAAACCTTCATGAACTGGGTCCTGCTGCTGCGCTCGGAAGCCGACATGTGGTCGCTTGTGAACGCGAGCGTGGACCGCAACACGGTGGATGTGGAAGTCTTCGCCGGCGAGAACCGCAACTGCCTCTATGCCGTGATCCGCAAGCGCTGATCCAATCCACCGCGCAAGCCGTCCCGCCCGAGGCCATCGGGCGGGCGCACGCCCTTGCGGCGCAAGGCGTCACTGACGCTTCGGCTTTTCGTCGTGCTCGAAGATGTTTCCGTCTTCAAGGTCGAACACGCCCTTCGCCGACTGGTCGTCAAAGCTGTCCTGAATCTCGCCCCAAGTGCCAAGATAGTCGCCGCATGTGCTGCAGTGAATCGGCGTTTGCTCGCGGGCGCCGTCGGGTATGACCAGCGCGATCGTGCCGCATCGCTTGCAGTCGAGTGTATCGTCCAGCCGCTTGCCCATCAGGCATCTGTGCAGGTCGCGCAGACGATGGCAATGAGCCAGGATGTCTCGCACCGGCGTCCAGAAGATCGACGTGAAAAGAGGAAATGGTGGGTGATGTAGGGATCGAACCTACGACCCGCTGATTAAGAGTCAGCTGCTCTACCAACTGAGCTAATCACCCACGGTCGGCCGGAACGTTCGCTCCGTCCTGAAGTGGGGCGTCTATAGCGGCTGGGTTTCTGCATGTCCAGCCTGTGAGGGGCGGTTTTTGCCGGGTCAGGCGAGAAGTTCGCCTTCCGCAACGCGAACGGCATTGCCGCCGATACGCGCGGCGGTGATGGCGCCGGCGGCGATCTCGAGTTCAAGCCTGATGCGCGACGGACGGCCCATTTCGATCCCCTGCTCGATCCAGACGGAATGCGACCCGTCGAGCGGCCGGTCGAACGCATGGACCTGTCCGGCAAAGCCAGCCGCGGCAGAGCCTGTCGCCGGGTCCTCGTAGGTCGGCGCGCCACCAACGAACATACGGGCGTGGAAGGCGCTGTCGTGGCCGATCGTCTCGCGGCAATAGACATAGGCCGATGCAGGAACGCCATTCGGCCTTATGGGCGCGATCTGAGACCAGAGACCGGTATCGAGCCGCGCCCGGGCGGCGGCGGCAAGCCCCGAGACGGGCACTGCGACATAAGGCACGCCCGCGCTCCAGCCCGCCGGACGATGGTTTTCGAAGCCGATATCCTGCGGATCGAGCCCCAGCGCTGCTGCCAACATCGCGCCATCGGCCTGGAGCGGCACGCTTTCGGGCAGTTGCGGCAGGTCGAACTCGGCAAACCTGACACCGGAGGCATCGCCAAGCACCGCACAGCGCACCGCCCCGATATTCTCTTCTAGCACTAGGATCGCCGCCTCGCCATCGCCGGACCCGCGCATCTCGGCAAGCGCGATCGCGGAGCCGACGGTCGGATGGCCGGCAAACGGCATCTCGAAGCGTGGGGTGAAGATGCGCACCCGGGCGGCATGCCGCTGGTCTGCGGCAGGCAATATGAAGGCCGTTTCCGACAGGTTGAACTCGGCCGCGATCTTCTGCATCGCCCCCGTCGTGAGATCCTCGCAGTCGAAAACGACAGCAAGCGGATTGCCTTCGAGCCGGGTGGCCGTGAAGACGTCGTAGATCGCATAGCGGCGACGGATCGAGCTCATGAACGCGTTTCCTGCATCGTTCGGGCGGTCAACATGACACAAGATTAATTTGTAATCGCGGCCGATTGCTCCGATCTCTGGATGAACAGGGACCGCAGACACGAAGGAACCGCTCATGGACCAGATCGTCGAGCGGCGCGACCGCAGTCCTCCGCAGGCCCTCGGTGGCGACCGCCAGCCCATCGAAAGCGTGCTCGGCGTCAGCGCCGGCCGCAGGACAGGGTCGCGGCGCTGGTGGGTCATCGGCCTTGTTGCCGCCGCCCTCGTCGGTGGCGTCGCCTACTGGTCGCTTCAGCCCTCGTCCACACCTGTGCCGAGCTTCCAGACGGTGACTGTCGAGCGTGGCGCGCTGACCGTCACCGTATCCTCGACTGGCACGCTCGAGCCGCTGACGCAGGTTGAGGTTTCGAGCGAACTGTCCGGCGTCGTGCGCTCGGTGTCCGTCGACGAGAACCAGCGCGTCGCGGCAGGCGACGTGCTCGCCGTCCTCGACACGAGCCGCATCGAGGCGCAGGTCGATCGCGCGCGCGCGGGCGTGCAGGTGGCCGCGGCGCGCATCACCGAAGCGCGCGCCACCACCGAAGAGACGCAGCGCACGCTCGCCCGCTCCCGCCAGCTTTCCGAACGCGGCATGGTCGCCGACCAGGCGCTGGAGACGGCGGTCGCCGCCAATGATCGCGCAGCCGCCGCACTCGAAGTCGCGGAAGCCAACCACGCCATCGCGCTCGCCGATCTTCGCCTCCAGGAGGCCGACCTCGCCAAGAGCACGATCTACGCGCCGATCGACGGCATCGTGCTGACGCGCTCGGTCAATCCGGGCCAGACGGTCGCCGCCTCCACCCAGGCGCCGGTGCTCTTCGTGATCGCGGAAAATCTGGAAACGATGGAGCTCAAGGCCGCGATCGACGAGGCCGATATCGGCCAGATCGCCGCCGGCCAGACGGGCCGCTTCCGCGTCGATGCCTTTCCGGAGCGCAACTTCGCCGCCGCAATCCGCGACATCGCCTTTGCCTCGGTCGTCACGGAAGGCGTCGTGACCTACGAGGCGCGGCTCGCCGTCGACAATGCCGACCTCGTCCTGCGCCCTGGCATGACGGCGAGCGTCGAGATCGTCACGCGCGAGGCCGATGACGTCCTGCTCGTGCCGGCTTCGGCCTTTCGCTACAGCCCCGAGACGACAACCCGCGGCGGCGGCTTCAGCATGACCAGCATGTTCTCCCCGCCCCGCACAGGCATGCGCGCCGGTGGCGGTGGCCGCGGCGGCGGCCAGGGCGGCGAAGGTCGCAGCGAAGGCGGCCGGACGCTTTGGGTGCTGGAAAACGGGGCGCCGCAGCGCGTCCGCGTCACGACGGGCGCCACGAACGGCAGCATGATCGAGATCGTCTCCGGTCTCGAGGCAGGCCAGCAGGTCATCACCGGCCAGGCGGCCTCGCGATGAACATGGCGGCCGAGCAGCCCCTGATCGCGTTTCGCAACGTCTGGAAGACCTATGGCGAGGGCGAGGCGCGCGTGAACGCGCTGGCAGGCGTCGACATGACCATCCGCCGCGGCGAGTTCGTCGCGATCATGGGGCCGTCGGGGTCCGGCAAGTCGACCGCGATGAACATCGTCGGCTGCCTCGATACGCCGAGCGAAGGGCTCTACGCCTTCATGGGCGTCGATGCCGGTCGGCTCGACCGCAAGCGCCGCGCGATCCTGCGCAACCGCTACATCGGCTTCGTCTTCCAGGGCTACAATCTGCTCGCCCGCACCACGGCGGCCGAGAACGTCGAGCTGCCGCTGATCTATCGCGGCATGGGCGCGAAGGAGCGCCGGGCGCTGGCCATGAAGGCGCTCGGCGAAGTCGGTCTCGCCGGCCGCGAGCATCACACGCCCGCCGAACTCTCCGGCGGCCAGCAGCAGCGCGTCGCGATCGCGCGTGCGATCGTCTCCGACCCGACGCTGCTCGTCGCCGACGAGCCAACCGGCAATCTCGACACGCAGCGCAGCCACGAGATCATGGACCTGCTCGTCCGCCTCAACCGCGAGAACGGCCTCACCGTCGTCATGGTGACGCATGAGGCCGACATCGCCGCCTATGCCGATCGCACGGTTGGCTTCCTCGATGGCGACATCGCCTATGACCGCGTCAACACGGAGCCGGTCCATGCTCTATGAGACGACGCGCCTGGCGCTCCGCTCGGTCCTGCGCAACCCGCTGCGCTCCTTCCTGACGCTGCTCGGCATCGTCATCGGCGTTGCCGCCGTCATCGCCATGATTACGATCGGCTCCGGCACGACGGCTCGTGTGCAGGAAGACATTGCCCGCCTTGGCTCCAACATGCTGGTCGTCTCACCCGCACGGCCTGCGCGCGGCGGCGGCGCAAGCTTCACGCCGCGACGCCTCGATGGCGCCGACGCAGAGGCGCTGTCGCGCGAATTGACCGGCGTCGTCGCCGTATCGGCCACCGCGTCGCGCCAGCAACGCCTCGTCTACGGCGCGCAGAACATGACCGCGGAAGTCACCGGCACCGACACCGAATACCTGACGGCGCGTGACTGGCCGTTGGTCGACGGTCGGCCGCTCGGCGATAGCGACATGGGCGGCGCCAGCACCTGCGTCATCGGCCAGACCGTGCGCAGCGAGTTTTTCGGCGGCGGCGATGCCGTCGGGCAGACGATCCGCGTCAACCGCATGAACTGCGAGATCGTCGGCGTGCTCGAAGCCAAGGGCACCTCAGGTTTCGGTCAGGACCAGGACGCCGTCGTCCTGATGCCGCTCTCGACCTATCAGCGCCGCATCGCCGGCAATCGCGACATCGGTTCGATCTACGTCTCGGCGCAGGACGGCGTTTCGACTGAGGCCGTAGGCGAGGAAATCTCCGCGATCCTGCGTCAGGTCCGTCGCATCGCGCCCGACCAGGAAGACAATTTCGCCGTCCGCGACATGACGCAGATCGCCGACGCCGTGACGAGCACGACGCGCGTCATGACCGGCATGCTGGGCGCGCTCGCCGGCGTCAGCCTGCTTGTCGGCGGCATCGGCATCATGAACATCATGCTCGTCTCGGTGACGGAGCGGACGCGCGAGATCGGCATCAGGCTCGCCATCGGCGCGCATGAGCGCGACATCCTGCTGCAGTTCCTCGTCGAAGCTACAGTGCTCTCGGCACTCGGCGGCCTGTTCGGCGTCATCATAGGGCTGTCGCTGGCAGGACTCGCCTCGGCGTTCCTGTCGATCCCCTTCGTGCCGAGCCTCGCCGTGATCTCGCTCGCGGTCGGCTTCTCCGCGCTGATCGGCATGGTCTTCGGCTTCTTCCCGGCGCTGCGCGGCGCGCGGCTCGACCCGATCGACGCGCTGCGCCACGAATAGGCGTCACGCCCGGCGCGGATTGGCGAAGTGCCAGTCGATAAGGTCGTGCATCTGTGGCGTCAGCAGCGCCGGACGAACGTCCGGGCCGCGGATGATGACGGGACCCGCAATCTCCGGCTCGTCCTGCGCGGCGATCGTTGCGCGGATACGCTCGGCGATGTCATCCGCCGGGGCGTCCAGAAAATAGCGGCGGAACACGACCGTACCGCTCTCCTTGGCAACGGCTTGCCAAGTCGGTTCGTGCGCGACATCCGCGAGGTCGATGCCCGTCTCCTCCAACACCTCGCGCCGCATGTTGCCGGCGAGGTCGGCGATGCCGCCGACGAAATCGACCGGCTCGAACGACCCGGCCGCGAAGTAGACAAGTCCGGCATTGATCGTATGGCCGCCCATCTCGGCTGCGATCAGCGCGTTGTCGGATGAGACCAGCACGGCATGCGTGAAGGCGTGCCCTGCATCGGCCGCGCGCAGCGTGCGCCAGTAGAGAAACGTCGAGTAGCGCACGATATGGCATCGACCGACAAGGCGATCGCCATCGAGTCGAAGCTCGGACAGGAGCGCGATCTCGCCATCGTAGAGCGCCGGCTTCATCGCCGTCTCACGCTCCCAATTTGCAGCAGACGCAGCCGCGTTCGCCAGCGCGAAGGGATGCGGCGCCGGGTCGAGCTCGATCCGAACGTCGCTGATCGACAACACGACATCCCGCGGAAGATTGAATGCCATGGTCACACCATGTCGAGCGTGACGACGACCGGACAATGGTCGGACGCTTTCGGCCGGTCCCAGCCGGTTCTGGGGAAGCGCTCGACCTCCTGGCCGGGCGGGAAGATCGTGCGGAAGGGCTGACCGTTGCGGATGATGCGCGGCGTCATGCCGGGATTGGCGTTTGCGAGCGCCGGGGACAGCAGCAGGTAATCGAGCTGGCAGAGATGCCGCTCCTGCGGCCCGCGCGTGTGATAAAGCGTCCAGCGCTCGAGTTGGGGCAGCCGCTCGGCCGGGTTGATGGCAAATGCGCCGTCGGCAAGAAGATCGAGCGACGACCCCGCCTCCCGCTCGACCGTGAAGCGGAAGCCGTCGCGCCGGTCGCCGCCGATCACGATCCGCTCGGAATAGTCATTGAAGTCGCCAGCGATCACCCACCGTTTGTGCGACGCGCCCTCCCCGAACCTGTCCATGATGATGCGGCGCACCGCCAGCGCCTCGGCATGGCGGATCGGCATCGAGGCGACGCGGCCGGGCACGCCGTTGCGCGACGAGCCCATCGACTTGAAGTGCACGCAATAGACCGTGAGCGGCATGCCGCCGACCCGCAGATCGACCTCGAGGCAGTCGCGCCGAAAGATGCGGTTCTCCGGCCGGATGCCCAGTTCCGCAAGGCCCGGGTTGAAGAGGCCGAGTTCGCCGAAGGTCAGGTGCGCGTGGCTCTGCAGCCTGACGAATTCGATCGGCAGTCCGTCGCGGGTCTCCGGTCGCAGCATGATCGCGACGTCGATGCCGCGCGTGTCGTTGCCGGAGGTAAGGTACTTCTCGCGATACCCCTCGCCCACCATCTTGAAGAGATAGTTGTATTCGAAAGCGCGCAATCCTCCGAGACTGTCGACTTCCTGCAGGCACAGGATGTCGGCATCCGCTTCGGCGATGGCGAGCGCCGAAAGCTGGCGCGTGTCGTCGGTCAGCGCGACCAGGCGCGCCAGCTCCATCTGCCTGTACTGCGCCTCGTCCGCAATCTCGTAGAGCGAGAGCACGCGGTCCTGCTGCAACTGGTTCCGGAAGCCGGAGAAATCGAACCTGCTCATCAGGTTCTCGACATTGAAGGTGGCGATCGTGACCGGCATCGCCGCTAGCTTTGGACGCTCGGGCCGCCTCGCACAAGGCCGACATGCCGCATCGTTCATCGACGGTTCATGTCGCGGCCTTTATCCTGCCATGATCGACCGAGGGCAGCGTGGGGCTGGTAACGCAGGAACCGGGAGAGGAAGCATGAAAGGAATTCTGTCGGTAGTCGCCCTTGCGGGCTTCATGAGTATCGGCTTCGGCATGGCGCCGGCGGCCGCAGCAGGCCCATCGGCATTGGCGCGAGCGTCTGCCGACAACGCCGCGGTGGCGCCCCTGGCGCAGACCGTCGATCACCGGCGCTATCACCGTCACTACCGCGACCGGCACTGGGACGGCGATCGTCGGTACTACCGGCATCACCGGCCCCGCCACTATGATCGCGGCCCGTCCTTTTCGCTTCAGTTCGGCACACCCGGCTACTATTACGCGCCGCGATACCGCGCAGCGCCACGTCACGCCTACCGCGTCGGGAATGCACATGTCCGCTGGTGCCAGGACCGCTATCGGTCCTATCGCGCCTGGGATAACACGTTCCAGCCCTATCACGGCCCCCGCCGGCAGTGCTTTTCGCCCTACTCGTGAATGTCTGACGCTGCGCCATCCGATGGGTGGCGCAGTCCGTTCGCGCGTTAACCCTTCGGAGTCCGGTTTGGCTTAAACTGCGCGCATGATGAGCCAGGATATCGACGGCCCCAACCAGCCTCGAGAGCATCGGCAGCGCGTTCTTAAGGGCGCGTCGATCATTCTTGGCGTCAACGATTCCGAGATCAGTTGCACGGTTCGCAACATGAATTCGGGTGGTGCCGAACTGCGCATTCCCTTCGATGCGGTGCTGCCGAAGGAGTTTCTTCTCTTCATCACCATCGACAATGCAACATGGCGCTGCGAGCAGCGCTGGCGCATGAAGGACCGCATGGGCGTGCGCTTCATCGAGCCGGCCAGAAAGCCCTCCTGGCATTACGGCTAGCCGCGTCTTGACAGTGTAAAGATGGAGCCTACCTCTAGCGGAGCACGGCACCGCAAGAGGATCGATCGCATGTCAGGACCAATCGTCGTCACCGGCGCGTCCGGATACATTGCCAAGCATATCGTGCGGCAGCTGCTCGACGCGGGCCACTCCGTCCGCGCAACGATCCGCTCGCCCGGCCGTGAGGGTGAACTTCGCGAGGCCGTGCTGGAAGAGCCGGACGATACACGCGCGCACCGACTGACGTTCGCGACGCTGGACCTCGAGAAGGATACCGGCTGGGCCGAAGCGATGGTAGGCGCCTCGGCGCTGGCCCACACGGCGTCGCCCTTCCCGATGATCCAGCCCAGGGACGAGAACGACCTGATCCGGCCCGCCGTGGAAGGCACCGTGCGCGCGCTCAGGGCGGCCAGCGAGGCCGGCATCGAGCGCGTCGTCCTGACCTCGTCGGTCGCCTCCGTCGTCTACGGCACGACCAAGGCGAGCGCTTACGACGAAAGCGACTGGACGAACACGGACCACCCTAAGAATACGGCCTACATCAACTCGAAGACGCTTGCCGAACGCGCGGCCTGGGCCTTCGTCGAGCGCGATGCGCCGTCGATGAAGCTCACAACGATCAATCCGGGCCTTGTCCTCGGCCCGGCGCTCGACAAGCGCTTCGGCACCTCGCTCGGTCTCGTCCAGCGCCTGCTGTCGGGCAAGGACCCGGCCGTGCCGCGCCTGCAATTCGCCATCGTCGACGTGCGCGACGTGGCGGCCATGCATGTGCGTGCCCTCACCACGCCCGCTGCCGAGGGCCGGCGGTTCATCGCGGCCTCGGGCACGGCGACGATGCCCGACCTCGCCCGCTGGCTGAAGGCGGATTTCCCGCAGAAGAATGTCACGACGCGCGAAGCGCCCGACTTTCTTCTCAGGCTGATTGGCCTCGTAGATCCTTCGATCCGCACCATCCGCGCAGATCTCGGCAAACGCTTCCGCATTTCCAACGCCGCCGCGCGCGATGTGCTCGGCATGGACTTCATCGACCCGCACACGAGCACGCGGCATTCGGCCGAATTCCTGATCGACAACGGCCTCGCCTGAACAAAAACGGCGCGCCCGAAGGCGCGCCGTCCGGCACTGACGCTAAGATCGGATGGCGGCTCGCTCCGGCGCGTGGAATGCGGTTGGCTGCGAGAACCGGAGCGGAGCGGACTGTCCGTCCGTGAGCACCGGAAGCGCAGCAGACGGCCGCAGGCCGCCGCTGGATCGAGCCGAGGCCGATCTTTAGTTGCGGGCCTTGTCGACCAGCTTGTTCTTCGCAATCCACGGCATCATGCCGCGCAGCTTCTCGCCGACTTCCTCGATCTGGTGCGAATCGTTCATGCGGCGGATGCCCTTGAAGCGGGCCATGCCGGACCGGTACTCCTGCATCCACTCGGCGGTGAACTTGCCGGTCTGGATGTCCTTGAGAACGCGCTTCATCTCGGCCTTGGTCTCATCCGTGATGATGCGCGGGCCGGTCACGTATTCGCCCCACTCGGCGGTGTTCGAGATCGAGTAGTTCATGTTGGCGATGCCACCCTCATAGATGAGGTCGACGATGAGCTTCACTTCGTGCAGGCACTCGAAATAGGCCATCTCGGGGGCGTAGCCGCCTTCGACCAGCGTCTCGAAGCCGGCGCGGATGAGCTCGACCAGACCGCCGCAGAGAACGACCTGCTCGCCGAAGAGATCGGTCTCGCACTCTTCCTTGAAGTTGGTCTCGATGATGCCCGAACGGCCGCCGCCGACGCCGCAGGCGTAGGACAGTCCGAGGTCGAGCGCATTGCCGGACGCGTCCTGGTGGACGGCGACGAGGCACGGTACGCCACCGCCGCGCTGGTACTCGGAGCGCACCGTGTGGCCGGGACCCTTGGGCGCCACCATCAGCACGTCGACCGAGGCCTTGGGCTCGATCAGGCCGAAATGCACGTTCAGGCCGTGCGCAAAGGCGATCGCGGCGCCATCGCGGATGTTCGGCGCGATCTCGTCCTTGTAGATGTCGGCCTGCAGCTCGTCCGGGGTGGCCATCATCATGAGGTCCGCCCATCTGGCGGCTTCGGCGACCGTCATGACCTTGAGGCCGTCGGCCTCGACCTTCTTGGCCGTCGCGGAGCCGGCCTTGAGGCCGATCGCAATGTCCTTGACGCCCGATTCCTTCAGGTTCAACGCATGCGCGCGACCCTGCGAGCCATAGCCGATGATAGCGACTTTCTTGCCCTTGATGAGATTCAGATCGGCGTCGCGATCGTAATAGACACGCATTTTCGGTTTCCTTCCTTGGGTTATGCAGTGTGTGGGTGCTGGTCTTGTATGCGGGCCGCCGTGCTGGAGGCGAACAGGGTCATGAACTGCGACACCGCCCTCGCCGCATCGCTGCGGATGGTCTCTGCGTCCAGCGCGAGATCGTCTCCGAGCAGCAGCCGCAATTGCACGTCGCGCGCCACCAGTCCGAAAAAGGTGCGGAACGCCGTCTCGGTATCGTCGAAAGAGATGAGCCCGGCTTCCCGCGCGGCATCGAGCAGCGGGCGGAGGCGCTCCCCGATCGCGAAGCGGCCATTGGCGAGCACGATGCGGCCGAGATTGCTTTTCGCCGATCCGGCCTGAGAGATCGCGACGCGATTGAGTGCGATCGAGGTCTGGGAAGAGATCACGGTCAGCCAGTTGGCGGCGAACGCTTCGAGGCTCTCGGTCAGCGCCGCAGCATCGAGCCGCTGGCGATCCCAGTTGCCTTCGCGAACGCGGCTCGCCTGCCAGCGCACGGTCTCTGTCAGGAGCCCGTCGCGATCGCCGAACCATTTGTAGAGCGTTTCCTTGGAGCAGTTGGCCCGCGCCGCGACGGCATTCATCGTCACCCGCTCGCCGCCTTCAACCAGCAGGTCGAGCACGGCGTCGAGCACCTCGCTCTGGCGAGGCGTCAGATCGTCCGGCGATGTTGCTTCGGGATCGGGCATGTCCGTACCGTACGTTACGGTTCGGCTCTATGCCCGATCGTCGCTGCCTGCGCAAGTCCCTCTTGAGGTCAGATGGTGACCTGCGTGCCGACCTCGACGACGCGGCCCGTGGGCAGCCTGAAATAGGCCGTCGCATCCGACGCATTTCGCGCGAGCAGGATATAGAGCCTGTCCTGCCACATCGGCATGCCGGAATGCGTGGAAGGCTTCAGCTGCCGCCGCGAGAGAAAGAACGAGGTCGTCATGATGTCGAACTTCCAGCCCTGCTTGCGACACACGGCCAGCGCCTTCGGCACGTTCGGCTGCTCCATGTAGCCAAAGCGCATGGTGACGCGCATGAACTGCTCGCTGAGCTTTTCCATCTCAATGCGCTCGCATTCGGGCACGGTCGGCCGGTCGTCCGTCAGCACGGTCAGGATGACGTTGTTGCGGTGAAGCACGTGATAGTGCTTCAGGCTGTGGAGCAGCGCCGTGGGCGCGCTCTCGGGATCGCTGGTGAAGAACACCGCGGTCCCATCGACGAGCGTCGGCGGCTTGGCCGCGAAGCGATCGACGAGGAGCGGCAGCGGCATCTCGGACTTGCGCGTCTTGTGAAACAGGATGCTCGAGCCCCTGCGCCATGTCAGCATGACGATCGTCAAGGCTGCGGCAACCGCGATTGCCGCGTAGCCGCCATCGGGGATCTTCTGGATGTTGGCCCAGAGGAATGCGCTTTCCAGAAGCAGGAACGGCACGACGACGACGGCGGCGATGACGATCCCCCTGCCCCAGACTCGCCAGAGCACGAAGAAGAGCAGGAGCGCGGTCACCACCATCTCCGCCGTGACCGCAATGCCGTATGCATGCGCCAATGCGCTCGAAGAGCCAAACTCGAGCACGAGGATGACGACGCCGATGAGGAGCAGGAGGTTGACCTGCGGCAGGTAGATCTGGCCCGACTGCGTCTCCGACGTATGCAGGATGTCGAGACGCGGCAGGAACCCGAGCTGGATTGCCTGACGGGTCAGCGAAAAGGCGCCCGTGATGACTGCCTGGCTCGCGATGACCGTCGCGATCGTCGCCAGCAGCACCATCGGCAGCGTGGCCCAGCCCGGCACCATTTCGAACAGCGGTTGCCCGACAGAGCCTGCATGATCGAGAATGTAGGCGCCCTGTCCGAAATAGCTGAGCAGCAGGCACGGAAAGACCAGCGCGAACCACGCGATCACGATCGGCTTGCGACCGAAATGGCCGAGATCGGCATAGAGCGCCTCGGCGCCCGTGACCGCCAGGAACGCCGCCCCGATCACCACCATGGCGACCCCCTGATGCGTGACGAGGAAATCGACTGCATACCAGGGGTTGAGAGCCGCCAGCACACCGGGGCTCTGCACGACGTACCAAAGCCCGGATGCGCCCAGCGCAAGGAACCAGAGCGCGGTCAGCGGCCCGAACACGCTTGCGATCGAGCCCGTCCCGAACCGTTGGACCCAGAACAGCGCAATCAGGATGACGACGGTGAGCGGGAGCACGATGCCGGTCAGCCGTGGGGTGACCACCTCCAGTCCCTCGACGGCCGACAGGACCGAGATCGCCGGCGTGATCAGCGCATCGCCGAAGAAAAGCGCCGCGCCGACGAGGCCAAGAATGACGATAAACCCTTGGAACGAGCCGCCGCCGCGGCGCGCCAGTGCCATCAGCGACAGTGTGCCGCCCTCGCCCCGATTGTCGGCGCGCAGCACGATCAGCGCATACTTTATCGCGACGATGAGGATGAGCGCCCAGACGATGATCGACAGCACGCCGAGGATCTCGGTATCCGTCGGGGGTCTTTCGCCCGAGGCCGCCCGAACCGCTTCGCGCAGAGCGTAGATAGGGCTGGTGCCGATGTCCCCGTAGACCACACCGATGGCGCCCAGCGTCAGGGCCGGGAGCGTATTCGGTTTGGCATGGGTGTGAGATGCGTCGGCGACTGCTGCCTGCTCCGCACCTGCGGAGCCGTTGCCATGAGCCATTTTGCCTGTCCCTCCTTCGGGACGGGCGGGCTTCTACGCCTTTTTGCAGTGCAGCACAAATGCGGCGATGGATGATCTGGCCATCGAGCCATGCGCTGCCTGCATCAGTCGTGGCCGAGAGCCCGCAAGTATCGGGAAACGGTCGAAGCCATTCCGTGTTCCAGCGCATCCGCAGTCAGGGCATGGCCGATGGACACCTCGGCGAGCATGGGCAGCGCCTTCGCCAGTGCGGGCAGATTGGCGACAGTAAGATCGTGGCCGGCATTCACATCGAGACCTGCAGCCGCAGCAGCGGCACCTGATTTCCCCAGCCTTTCCAGTTCCTTGTGAGCCTTTCCGGAATCATCGTGGCAGCTTCCGTAAGGCCCGGTGTAAAGCTCGACCCGGTCGGCGCCGATCTCCCGCGCGAGCGCGACAGTCGCCGGATCGGGATCGGCGAAGACCGACACCCGCATGCCGCTGGCCTTCAGATGCTGCACGATCGGCTTCAGGAAATCGCCCTGCCGCACGAAATTCCAGCCATGGTCGGACGTCGACTGGTCCGGATCGTCCGGAACCAGCGTCACCTGCTCCGGCTCATTCGCGAAGACGTGATCGAGAAAGGCGTCGGTGGGGTAGCCCTCGATGTTGAACTCGGCGCCCGGAAATTCGTCATCGATCAGCGCCCTGATCTGCGGCAGGTCGCTGTAGCGGATGTGGCGCTGGTCGGGACGCGGATGAACCGTCAGCCCGTGCGCGCCTGATGCCAGCGCGATACGGCCGATGCCGGTGACACTTGGCCAAGGCAGGTCTCGCCGGTTGCGCAGCATCGCGATGGCGTTGAGATTGACGGAAAGCTTGGCGGCCATGGTGTCCTCAGGCGTCTTTCGACGCCTCTATATAGCGTACCGGCGGAACACGCAGCCGGGTTCATGTATTCCAGAGAAGACTGATTTACTGGACAGGAGCCGCCATGCACTCGCTCGACAGAGTACCCGCCATCCGCCGCATCGAGACGGATCGCCCGGACGTCTTCGCGATCGAGGTCATCGGCGAGGTCACCTCGGCCGATGTCGAGAACCTCGCCGGCCTTCTCGAAGGCGCTTACGCGCTCCACGACCGTCTCGACCTCCTCGTCCGCGCGACGGAGTTCGACTCTATTCTGTGGGACGGCGTATCCGACGAAACGCGGAGCGATGTCCGCGATCAGGCCGGCGAGCATATTGGCAGGATGGCCGAGATCGGTGAGACATCGCTTCTGCGCGAGCTGGAATCCATCCTGAAGCCGCGCGCAGACGTCGAGCGCCGTCGCTTCGACCCGGCGGAGGAAGCGGACGCCTGGGCCTGGATCGGCGCAAACCCCGCCTGAACCCTCAGCGCACCACCGTCAGCCGCTCCGCCGCGCGCGTGATTGCCGTATAGAGCCAGCGCTGGCGGGTATCGCGGAAGGCAAAGCTTTCATCGAAGAGCACGACATTGTTCCACTGCGAGCCCTGCGCCTTGTGGACGGTCAGCGCATAGCCGTAGTCGAAGTCGTCGAAGCGTCGCTTGAGCTGCCACGGGATTTCCGCATCCTGATCCTCGAAGGCAGCCTTCAGCAGCTTGATCTTGGCCACGCCGCGCTCCGGATCGTCCTCCTCGGGAGAGACGAGCAGGTTGATGCCGGGCTTCACCGTCTCGCGCGAAGACGTCATCACCTTCCAGAGCGAGCCGTTCAGCAGCCCCTTGGCCGGATCGTTGCGCAGGCAGACGAGCTTGTCGCCCGCCTGCGGGTAGGACGCGTCAAAACCCTTCAGCTGGCGCAGCCGCTGGTTGTAGCGCCGGCGAGTGCGATTGGTGCCGACAAGCACTTGGTCGGCTTCGAGCACGAGTTCCTGGTCGACGTCTTCCTTGCCGATCACCTGCGCCGTGCCGTAGTCGCCCTTGGCGAACTCGCGCCCCTCGCGCACATCCATGGCGAGCCGGATGATCGGATTGTCGCGCGCCTGGCGGTGAATTTCCGTCAGAAGATGGTCCGGCTCGTGCTCGGTGAAGAAGCCGCCGCCCGAGATCGGCGGCAGCTGAGCCGGATCGCCGAGAACAAGGATCGGCGTTCCGAACGACATGAGGTCCCGCCCGAGTTCCTCGTCCACCATGGAGCATTCATCAACGACGATGAGCGCGGCGCGCGCCACCGGGCTTTGCCGGTTGAGCGAGAAAGTCGGATTGATCGACGTCTTGCCGGTTGTCTCGTCCTCGACGGCTTCCTCGCCGCGCGGCCGGTAGATCAGCGAGTGGAGCGTCCGGGCATTGGTCGCGCCGCGCGCGCGCAGAACCTGCGCGGCTTTGCCGGTGAAGGCCGCGAACTGCACCTGCCCGTCCACATGCTCGGCGAAATGGCGCGCAAGCGTCGTCTTGCCCGTTCCGGCATAACCGAACAGGCGGAAGATCGGGCTGCGGCCTTCCTTGAGCCATCGCGACACGGCCTTGAGCGCCGCGTCCTGCTGCGGTGAGAATTGCATCGGCCCTTGAGACAGGATTCGGACCGGAGCCGCAAGGCCGCTAGGAGACGAACTCGGAAGCGCGGTAGCCCTGCAGGTAGAGCAGCGCCGTCAGGTCGCCATGGTCGATGCGGAACGGCGCGGCAGCCGCCACGACCGGCTTGGCATGGATCGCGACGCCCGTGCCGGCAAGGCCGATCATGTCGAGATCGTTCGCGCCGTCGCCGACGGCGATCGCGTCCTGCGGGCCAACGCCGAGGCGAGCCGCGATGTCTCGCAGCGCTTCGGCCTTCGCCGCCCGGCCGAGGATCGGCTCGGCGACCCGGCCGGCCAGCGCGCCATCCTCCTCCAGAAGCGTGTTCGCGCGCTGTTCGGCAAAGCCCAGCATCTCGGCGACCGGACGCGTGAAGCTTTGGAAACCGCCTGAGACGAGCGCCGTATGCGCGCCTGCGGCGTTCATGGTCTGCACCAGCGTAGGCCCGCCGCGGGCGAGCTTGATGCGCTCGGAAAGCACCTTCCAGATTACGTCAACCGGCAGCCCCTTCAACAGCGCCACGCGCTCGCGCAGCGCCGGCTCGAAGGCGATCTCGCCATTCATCGAGCGCGCGGTGATCGCTGCGACCTTGTCTTTGAGCCCGACCTCTTCCGCCAGCTCGTCGATGCACTCCTGCTCGATCATGGTCGAATCCATGTCGGCGATCAGGATGCGGCGACGGCGGTTGCCTGCGTCCTGCACGGCAAAATCGACGGCCTCGCCGGCAAGCAGATCGGCAAGCAGCGCCTTCGCCGAAATGGCGTCGATCCCGTCCTTGGGCGCAAGGTCGCAGGCGACGTCCGGCGAAAGCCAGTCCACCGCGCTTGCGCCCAGTTCCCGTCTCGCTCTATCAGCAAGCGCAGTCGTCACGGCCGGCCGTGCGGGATCGGAAATGAGCGTGGCGACGAGGGGCATGGAAGGGACCGCGAAGAACGTGGCGCAGGCGCCGATCAAGAATGCGGTCCTGATAGCCGGGCCCACTGCGAGCGGCAAGTCCGCGCTCGCGCTGCGCCTGGCGCGCGAGATGGGCGGCGTCATCGTCAACACGGATTCCATGCAGGTCTATGGCGTGCTCGATCGGATCACCGCCCGCCCCTCGCCGTCCGACCTGGAAGCCGCGCCGCATCGTCTCTACGGCCATGTCCATCCGTCGGCGCCCTATTCGACGGGAGCCTGGCTGAGGGACGTGGCGGATCTCTTGGCAGGACTGGATGGCGCCACGCCGATCTTCGTCGGCGGCACGGGGCTCTATTTCCGCGCTCTCACGCAAGGGCTGTCCCCCATGCCCGATGTGCCCGCAGACATCCGCGAAGCCTGGCGTGCCCGCGCGGCGTCGGCAGGGGCTGCCCTCCTTCATGCCGAACTCGTCCGCCGCGACCCGGACGCAGCAGCCCGCATCAGGCCGAGCGATGCCCAGCGCATCGTTCGCGCTCTCGAGGTCGTCGATGCGTCAGGTCGCTCGATCCTGTCTTGGCAGGCGGAGAAGGGCCACCACCTCGTCGATGAGACGACCGCGCGCCGGATCGTTCTGAACCCCAACACCGAAGCGCTCGCCCGTCGCATCGATATCCGGATCGACCAGATGGTCGAGAGCGGAGGGCTTGCCGAGGTCGAGCGCGTCCTGGCGCTGAACCTTTCGCCCACCCTGCCCGCGATGAAGGCGATCGGCGTTCCAGAACTTGGCGCCGTGGTGCGGGGCGAAGCCGGCATGGCTTCCGCCAAGGCGCAGATGGCGGCTGCGACGCGGCAATATGCCAAGCGCCAGCGCACCTGGTTTCGCACGCAGCTCGGCGACGGCTGGGAGCGGATCGATACCCCCATAGATTGTGGATAAGTCGCGATCGTTACAAACTGACACGAGCAATTTAACCAGTCGGTAGGACTGATCGTGTCTCCTTCACGCGTGCGCCGAACCGGCCCTCGTTCGCGCTGAAATGATCCAACGCACACAGGGTGCACGATGCGGTTTCACCGGGCCGAGCAGGCGTTCTTTGTCTTTATCGCCGTCGTCTTGATCGGAGCGCTCCTCGCGCTTCACGCCTATGACGTCCTTCACCGTGCCTCCACGAGCCCGTCGCTGGCAGACGTCGCGGTCAATGTGGAGCGCCTCGCCCGTTCGCTGCTGCTTGCGGTCGCCATGATGGCGACGGCCATCGTCTTCGGCGTGTTCTTCATCTACCCGCTCATCCGCCGGCAGGTGCGCAGCGAGCGTGAACTCATGGCGATGACGCAGTCGCTGAGCGAGAGGTCGCAGACCTTCGAGCAGGCCGCGCTCACCGATCCGCTGACGGGCACCAACAACCGGCGCTTCTTCGATCATGCGCTGCGTGAGTATATGGACGCCTTCGGTCCGATCGACCGGCCGCTCGGGCTGCTGCTGGTCGATCTCGATCACTTCAAGCGCATCAACGATACCTATGGCCATGATGTCGGAGACATCGTCCTGCGCGAGGTCGCCGAGTGCCTGCGCGCCTGCACGCGCTACCACGATGTGCTGGCAAGGCTTGGTGGCGAGGAGTTTGCAGTCATCGTGCCGAACCTGCCGGAAACCGCGCTCCACGCTTTCTCGCAGAGGCTGTGCCGCGCGATCGGGGAGATGCCCGTTCCAGCCGCCGACATCAGGGTCCGCGTAACCGCTTCGATCGGCATGGCTCTCTGGGACAAGGCGGAAAGCGCGGAGGAGCTCTACCGTCGGGCCGACGTGCAGCTCTACCAGGCCAAGCGCGCCGGCCGGAACCAGGTCGCCTGACGCGCTATTCGTAAAGCCGGCGAAAGGCGTGTTCGTCGCGGCCGGCCGTCATGCGGCGTTCGGTGCGGTAACCCGCATCACTCGCCTGCGCCGAACCCGGGAAGGCGCGCGAGCCGAACGGGTCGTCCCCCTGCCCCGTGCGGGTCGATCCACGCAGGCGATCGACGATCGCACGCAGGTCGATGTCGCCGGCAGCACCCTCGCTACCTTCGTCGTCCTTGCGGGTTCCGGGAAGCTTGTCGGCGGGCAGGCGCTCGAACTTCATTCGCATGGTGGTCGCCACGCCTTCGCCGAACGCGATGGCTTCCCGCTGGCCCATGGAGGAGAGGAAGGAGAGCGTCGACGCCGAGGAATCCGCGATCGCCGATCGGATGATATCCTGGTCGCGCTCGTTGGCGAGACGCATGGCGAAGATCGTCGAGCACTGGGACAGCACCGTCGGGTCGAGTTCGCCCGGTCGCTGCGTGACCACGCCGAGATAGCAGCCGTATTTGCGGCCCTCCTTGGCGATGCGCGAGAGCGCATGCCGCGTCGGCGCGAAGCCGAGCTTGGGATCCGCCGGCATGTAGCGGTGCGCCTCTTCGCAGAGCACCAGCAGCTTGAACCTGCCATGCGAGCCGAGCGCGATGTCGAAGGCGAGGCGTGCGATCACGGAGCAGACGGAGTTGACGACTTCCGACGGCAGTCCGGCAAGCTCGAAGCATGTCACGGGGCGGCCATCATGGGGGATGCGGAAGATCTTGCCGACCGTCTCGTGAATCGTGTCCTCGACCAGGTTGGAAGCGAACATGAAGCGATAAAGCGGATCGTTCAGCGCCGACTCGATGCGCGAGCGCAGCGCTCGCAATGCCGGCCGGATGACCTTGGAATCGAGAAGCCCGGTGCGGTCGTCGATCAGCTTCAGCAGGTCCGCCATACGGTAGGGTACGGGCGTATCGACAGTGATCGCTGCATCGAGGCTCCGCCGGATCACCGAGCCCCCGCCCGGATTGCGAAAGGCCTGCTTTGCTTCCGGAATAAGGTCCCGAAGGAGATCGACCTCTTCGGCCAGCGCCTCACGCCCGCGAAACAGCACTTCGACCAGCTCTTCCAGACGAAACATCCAGAATGGCAGGTCGAGCGTCGTCGCGTCGATACGCACCGACTGGTCGGGGAACGACGTCGCGAATTCGTTGTGCGGGTCGACGATGAGGACACGCAGATCCGGCCGCGCTTCGATCGCCTTGTGAAGCAGCAGCGCGACCGCGCTCGACTTGCCGACGCCGGTCGTGCCGAGGACGGCAAAATGTCGATCGAGCGTGTTGTCGATCGCGATTCGGGCGGCGATCGTCTCGTCCTGCGACAGGTTGCCGACGGTGACCGCGCGGCGCCCGCCCAGATGGTAGACGGCTTCGAGATCACGCGTGCGGATGCGATGCGCCACCGCGCCGATATGGGGGTAGATGGTGATGCCCCGGTCGAAGACGGCTCCTTCGCGGCGATCCTGCACCTCGCCCACCAGTTCGATCTGGATGCGTATCTGGTTCGGACCGTCATCGTGCCAGTCGGACTGCGGCGTCTCGACGGCATATACGAGCCCGACCGTGCGGGCCTGGCCCAGATTGATGGAGATCATGCGGCCGACGGCCCAGTTTTCCGCACTGTCGCCGACAAGGTTGGCAAGCACGGTCGCGCGGGCGCCATCGCAGTGGACGACATGGCCGAGGACGCGATTGTCGGGCTGCTCGCGGTCGCGCCGCTCCTGATCCGTCAATTCCCCGCCCGATGCCGACCTGTCCAGATACATCATTGCAGCGTTCCCAGTACTCCGACCGCGAAATGGCAGGCGCGCGGTCAAGCCCGCGTTCGGCACCATGGTCGGGCAGCGGTTAACGTTGCGTTCGGATTGGCGATTGACATCGCGGCAGCCCTCACCCTAATGTTCGCGCCATGTCGAAGACGATCCTTATTGTAGTACGAGCGCGCGTGGGCAAGGCGGTGTAACCGCCGGGCAAATCCCCCCATGCGCGAACACAGGCTCCCCCGGGGGCCTTTTTTGTTGCCTCGATTTCAGACGGACGAAAAAGGCGCATGAAGCGCCGCAAGACGGGACGGAAACAATGAGCAGTGCGAAATCGGAAGCCGGACGCCGTGAGATGACAGGCGCCGAAATGGTCGTTCAGGCGCTGAAGGACAACGGCGTTCGGCACCTCTTCGGGTACCCTGGCGGTGCGGTCCTTCCGATCTACGACGAGATTTTCCAGCAGGAGGACGTCGAGCACATCCTCGTTCGTCACGAGCAGGGTGCCGGCCATGCTGCCGAAGGCTATGCCCGCTCGACCGGCAAGGCGGGCGTCGTCCTCGTCACGTCGGGTCCCGGCGCGACCAATGTCGTGACGGCGCTGCAGGACGCCCTCATGGATTCGATCCCGATCGTCTGCATCACCGGCCAGGTTCCGACCGCGCTCATCGGCTCGGACGCCTTCCAGGAATGCGACACGGTCGGGATCACCCGGCCCTGCACCAAGCACAATTGGCTGGTGAAAGACGTCAACAAGCTCGCCGCCGTCCTTCACGAGGCTTTCCATGTCGCGACCACCGGCCGTCCCGGTCCCGTCGTCGTTGACATCCCCAAGGACGTCCAGTTCGCCAAGGGCATGTACACGCCGCCGCAGACCGCGCCGCGCACCAGCTACAAGCCGCGCACGCAGGGCGACATGGAGGCGATCAAGGCCGCGATCGCGCTGATGGCAGATGCGAAGCGCCCGATCATCTATTCGGGCGGAGGCGTCATCAATGCCGGCCCGGAGGCGAGCCAGCTTTTGCGCGAGCTCGTCCAGCTCACCGGCTTTCCGATCACGTCGACGCTGATGGGTCTCGGCGCCTATCCGGCGTCCGGCACCAACTGGCTCGGCATGCTGGGCATGCACGGCACCTACGAAGCCAACATGGCGATGCACGATTGCGACGTCATGCTGTGCGTCGGTGCGCGCTTCGACGACCGCATCACCGGCCGCCTGAATGCGTTCTCACCACATTCGAAGAAGATCCACATCGACATCGATCCGTCCTCGATCAACAAGAACGTCCGCGTCGACGTGCCTATCCTCGGCGATGTCGGTCACGTGCTGGAAGACATGGTTCGCCTCTGGCGCGCCTCGGCGAAGGCCGACCGCAACCGGCTTGGCTCTTGGTGGGAGCAGATCGAGCGCTGGCGCGCCCGCGACTCGCTCGCCTATCGTCCGAACGACGACGTGATAATGCCGCAATACGCGATCCAGCGTCTCTATGAGGCGACCAAGGGACGCGACACCTACATCACGACGGAAGTCGGCCAGCACCAGATGTGGGCTGCCCAGCATTTTGGCTTCGAGGAGCCGAACCGCTGGCTGACCTCGGGCGGCCTCGGCACGATGGGCTACGGCCTGCCCGCGGCACTCGGCGTGCAGATCGCCCATCCCGGTGCGCTCGTCATCGACATTGCCGGCGACGCCTCGATCCAGATGAACATCCAGGAGATGTCGACCGCCATCCAGTACGGCGCACCGATCAAGATCTTCATTCTCAACAACCAGTACATGGGCATGGTGCGCCAGTGGCAGCAGCTGCTCCACGGCAACCGCCTGTCACACTCCTACACCGCCGCGATGCCAGACTTCGTAAAGCTCGCCGAAGCCTATGGCGGGCATGGTCTGCGCTGCGAGAAGCCGGGCGAACTCGACGATGCGATCCACGAGATGATTACGGTCGACAAGCCGGTCATCTTCGACTGCCGCGTCGCCAACCTCGCCAACTGCTTCCCGATGATCCCCTCGGGCAAGGCGCATAACGAGATGCTCCTGCCCGACGAGGCGACCGACGAAGCCGTCGCCAACGCCATCGACGCCAAGGGCCGCGCGCTCGTCTGAGCCGCGCAGTCCTCGAGCCACCCTCGCGATACGGAATCACGACACCTATGAACGCCCAGCTTCAGCCCACCGGTTCGGCCTACTTCATCTCGCGCGAGACCGAAAAGCCCGAGACCCACACGCTATCGGTCCTCGTCGACAACGAGCCGGGCGTCCTTGCCCGCGTCATCGGCCTCTTTTCGGGTCGCGGCTACAACATCGACAGCCTGACGGTCTCCGAAACCGAGCACGAGCAGCACCTCTCGCGAATTACCATCGTGACCCGCGGCACGCCGCATGTGCTGGAGCAGATCAAGCACCAGCTCGAGCGCATCGTTCCTGTGCACCGGGTCGTCGATCTGACTGTCGCCGCCGGCGAGCGCGGCCACGAGCGCCCGCTGGAGCGCGAGCTTGCACTCGTCAAGGTCTCAGGCAAGGGCGATGCCCGCGTCGAGGCGCTGCGGCTTGCCGAAGCCTTCCACGCCAAGGTGACGGATGCGACGACCGAGCATTTCATCTTCGAGATCACCGGCAAGAGCAGCAAGATCGACCAGTTCATCGGCATCATGAAGCCGCTCGGCCTGATCGAGATCTGCCGCACCGGCATCGCCGCAATGAACCGGGGCGCCGAGGGAATGTAGGCCAGTTTGCATCACGCTCTGCGCGGATATACATTCGGATATCCGAAGAACAGGCTGCAGGATCATGACCAAGGTCGCCGTGTCCCGCTGGGGCAATTCCACCGCCATCCGCCTGCCGCGCTCGGTGGTCGACGCGCTCGGGCTGGTGCCTGGCCAGACGGTGGATGTCGCGATCGAGAACGGCAAGGCCGTCATCGCCCGCTCCACCTCGCGGAAGCTGGCTCCGCCGCTGGAAGACATGATCGCGGAGATGGATCGACTAGGCTGGGAGAACGAGCCGGAGACGGTCGAGTGGGGACCGGATGTCGGGTCCGAGCGCTTTTACGACGATGAATGACTGGCCGGTTTCGGCGGGCGATATCTGCCTCATGGATCTCGATCCGATTCGAGGTACGGAGCAGGCAGGCAGACGCCCGGTCATCATCATCTCGATCAATGCCATGAACACCCGCTCAAAGCGCGTGATCGTCTGTCCGATCACCTCCAACATGCAGCCATGGACGACAAAGGTGCCATTGCCGTCAGGCCTCGCGACGCGCGGCATGGTCCTCACCGATCAGGTGCGCAGCGTTGACCGAACCAATCGCATGCTGCGCCACATCGAAACGACGCCAGCAGGCTTTGTTGAAGTGGTTCGGTCACATGTCGGACGGCTGATCGGGCTCGAACTCGCTGACCCCGCCTGACCCAACCCCTCCGCCTCCCCTGAAGCAAGACAGAAACAGCGTCACCTGCAAGCATTGCACATCCACCGGAACCAGACCCCATGTCAGCCGACATCTTCGCAGCGATGATTCTGTTCGCCTTCGTGTCCTCGATCACCCCGGGGCCGAACAACTTCATGCTGCTGGCTTCCGGCGTGAATTTCGGCTTTCGGCGGACGATCCCCCACATGGTCGGCATCGGTGTCGGCTTCTTCACGCTGCTTCTCGGGGTCGGATTCGGCCTCGGCGCTTTGCTTGCCGCCTACCCTCCCCTGCATCTCGCCCTCAAGCTCGCCGGCGGGGCCTATCTGCTCTACCTCGCCTGGCGCATCGCGATGTCGCGTGAGCTGGGCAAGGGCAAGGAGGGTTCGGCAAGGCCGATGACGTTCCTTGAGGCTGCAATGTTCCAATGGGTGAACCCAAAGGCATGGGTCATGGCTGTGACCGCGATGGCGATCTACACCCGGCCGGAGGCGCCCGTGTCATCGGTGCTGTTCGTCGCCGTCGCCTTTGCGCTCGTAAACTTTCCGAGCGTCTCGACCTGGGCCGGTTTCGGCATGGCGTTGCGCGGTTTCCTGTCGGACCCGACGCGGCTGAAATGGTTCAACATCGCAATGGGCCTGCTTCTGGTTGCCAGCCTCTGGCCGATGCTGCGCTGAAGCAAGGCGCTGGCTGAGATGACCGCCGCGCGCTAGACTTGCGCATGCTGTCGCGCCTCACACTCGGGCAGGTCATCGCAGCCGCCGTCGCGCTTGTCGCCGTGCTGTTCGCGATCGGCTGGACGACGCGGCAGGACCCGTCGGAAAAGCCCTATCTGACGATCCTCGGCGGCGGCTTCATCGCCAATTACCGCATTGCCGACATGCACTACGGCTTCACGGCGCTCGTCACCCGCCCCTTGCCGACAGGGTCGATCATCGAGGCGCGGTTTGAGGATCCGGCCGGTGGTCCGCAGATCCTCATCAGCCAGCGCGTCGGCACGGATACCGAACGCTATTCCTTCCACACGCCGCCAGTAACGGGCGTCGAGGCAGGCAGGCGCTACGCCGTAGACATCCGTGTCTTCGACCGCGAACATCAGCGCGAACTTTGGCGCCACGATCTGAGCTATGCCAGCCAGATCGACGGCGCCATCATGCCGGACGAGGCGCTGACGGTCGGGCCCGGCTACGCGCGCCCGGGTGGCAGGCCCGCGCGCGCCGCTCGGTGATCAGTCGGCCAGAAGCGTCAGGAACTTCAGTTCGCCGCTGGGCGAGGCGACCATCAGAAAGATGTTGCGCCGGCCCTGCTCGCGAAGCGTGCGCACGCGCGATACCGCCTGGTCCGGAGACGATACAGCCTCCTGCCCGATCTCGGTAATGACCTCGCCGGCGAGGAGGCCGCGATCCTCGGCTGGCGAGCCAGGCTCGACTTCCGTGATCACGAGGCCGCTGACGTCCTCCACGATGCCGTATTCGGTGCGCAGTTCGTCGGTGAGGCTCGCAACCGTCAGGCCGAGCAGCGAAGCTGTCTCTGACGGCTCCGCCGGCGCAGCGTCCGCGTCGGCATCCGGCTCGGGCGTCGTCTCTTCGGCCATGGCGACAGCCTCGCCCTCTTCGAGACGCCCCAGCGTGATCTGGACGGTCTGTTCTTCGCCGTCGCGCACGATAACGACATCGACCGTCTCGCCGACCGGGCTCTCGGCCACGATCCGCGGCAGGTCGCGCATCTGGCGCACGCGGCGACCGTTGAATGTCGTGACCACGTCGCCCGGCTGGATGACGCCCGTATCGGCCGGACCGCCATCGACGATACCGGCGATGAGCGCGCCTTCGGCACGTGCCATGCCGAGGCTTTCGGCGATCTCGTCCGTCACCGGTTGGATGCGTACGCCGAGCCAGCCACGCCGCGTCTCGCCGAACTCGCGCAGCTGCGCAACGACGTTGGATGCGAGGTTTGACGGGATGGCGAAGCCGATGCCGATCGAACCTCCCGAGGGCGAGATAATCGCCGTGTTGATGCCGATGACCCGGCCATACATGTCGAACAATGGGCCGCCGGAATTGCCGCGGTTGATGGCGGCGTCCGTCTGGATGAAGTCGTCATAGCGCCCGGCATTGATGTCGCGCCCGCGCGCCGAGACGATGCCGATCGAGACCGAGCCGCCAAGGCCGAACGGATTGCCGATCGCCATGACCCAGTCGCCGATGCGGATGGCATCGCTATCGCCGAGTTCCACGGCGGTCAGTTCGCGAAGCGTGGGATCGACGCGCAGCACGGCAAGGTCCGTCTCGCGGTCTGCGCCGATCAATTCCGCCTGCAGCGTCCCGCCATCGGGGAAGTTGACCTCGATCTGGTCGGCATCGGCCACGACATGGTTGTTGGTGATGACTATGCCCTGCTCGGCGTCGACCACGAAGCCGGAACCGAGCGACTGCATCTGCGGGCCGCGCGGGCTTGGCTGGCCCTGACGTTCTTCGTTGAAGAACTCGTCGAAAAACTCCTGGAATGGGGAGCCTTCGGGGAGCCGCGGCGTCGGCGCGGGTCGACCGCTGCGCGGCTGTGCCGGGCCGCCACGCGATTGGGATGTCGAGATATTGACCACCGCGCCGAGTAGCCCCTCCGCCAGATCAGCGACCGATGCCGGCCCTTGGACGACCTCGGGCTGCGCCGGCAGGTTAAGCCCGCTGGTCTGCGCGCCAGCCGGCGCGGCGACCGCAATGATCGCGGTAAGCGCCACCGCCGTTCGGCAAAAGGTCAGGAAGGGTGTTCGCGTCATGCCGCAGGTGCTCCGGATGAATGAGTGCGCGTCGCCAAGCATCATGAGAAATGCGGCGCGTTTGCGTTTCGGAAAGAGGCTAGCGTTCAAGGCGGTGTGATGCGAGCGAATTCAGCCGCGCGCGAGCCACACGATGATCACGCCAAGTACGGCAGCTGCAATACCGGCGCCGCGCAGCCACGCTTCGGGCGCGGCCAGCACCTCGGCAGCGAGGCGCCGCGCGACATGCGGCATGCCCCCATAAACGACGCCCTCGATCACCAGAAGGAGACCGAGGGCGACGAGAAGATCCTGCATGGAGCGACCGCCTACTCGGTCGCGCCCGTCGTGAGGCCTGCTCCAGGTGCAACGGGAGCTGCGGGCTGCTGCGGAGCCGTCGGCGCGGCGTTTACCGGCCGGCCGTTGGAGTTGCCAAAGAAGCGAAAGAACTCCGAATCCGGCGATAGCAGCATCGTCGTGCCCTGTCCGTCGAGCGCGCGGGTATAGGCGCTCATCGAGCGATAGAACTCGAAGAAGGCCGGGTCGCGACCGAAGGCTTCGGCGAAGACGGCGTTGCGCTCGGCTTCACCCTCGCCTCGCAGGATTTCCGATTCGCGGCGCGCCGCTGCGATCGTCTCGACGACCTCGCGGTCGGCACGTGCGCGGATACGCTGCGCGGCTTCACGGCCGCGTGCACGCAGGCGCTCTGCTTCGGCAAGACGTTCGGCGCGCATGCGCTCGTAGGTCTGCTGCGAGACTTCCGCCGTCAGATCGGTCCGACGGATGCGCACGTCCACGACTTCGAGGCCGAGCGATGTCGCGTCGGGGCGAAGCTGGTCGCGCACTTCCCGCATCATGTCGGAACGCTCTTCGGAAAGCGCAGCCTCGAAGCCGCGAAGACCGTAGACGCGGCGCAGCGCTGCATCGAGACGGGTGCGCAGGCGCTGCTCGGCGAGCGGCACGCTGCCCGAAACCGTCTGTCGGAACACGCGCGCATTGGCGATGCGATAGGCTACGTAGGCGTCCACTTCATAGAAGCGGCCGCCCGAGACCTGCACGCGGATGTCGTCGAGGTCGAAGCGCAGCACGCGGTCCTCGACCATCTGCACGCTGTCGGCCTCGGCGAAGCCGAACGGAAGCTTGAAATAGAGGCCCGGCTCCGTCTTCACGTCGACGATCTCGCCGAAGCGCAGCACGATGGCCTGCTGGCGCTCGTTGACGACGAAGACCGACGACCAGGCGAGGAAGAGGACGATGGCGACGATCACGCCGATGACTGGAAGGCGGCTTGCCATCAGTTGTTCCCTCCCTGGGTGTTCTGCGCGCGGCGCGCGTCGAGTTCCGGCAGCGGCAGGTAAGGCACGACGCCCTGGCCGTTTGCGCCCTGCTCGACGATCACCTTGTTGGAGCCCTGGAGCACGTTTTCCATCGTCTCCAGGAACAGGCGCTGGCGTGTGACGTCGGGCGCCTTGATGTACTCGTCATAGACCGAGACGAAGCGCTGGGCTTCACCCTCGGCTTCCAGGACGACGCGGTTTCGGTAGGCAGCCGCTTCTTCGCGGACCTGCGCGGCTTCACCGCGAGCCTGGCCGAGCTGCTGGTTGGAGTACTGGTTCGACTCCTCGACGAAGCGATCTTCGTCCTGCTCGGCGCGCTGCACCTCTTCGAACGCGTCGGCCACTTCGCGTGGCGGAGCGGCATCCTCGATCGAGATGGCGTTGATGGCGATGCCGGTGCGCAGTTCGGTTACCGAGGCATCCATGATCTGGCGTACCTCTTCGGCGATACCTTGGCGGTCGTCGCGGAAGATGTCCTGGGCCGGACGGCGGCCGACGACCTCGCGCATCGCGCTTTCGGCGACCTGGCGCAGCATGTCGTCCGGATTGGCCACGTTGAAGAGATAGGCGGCCGGATCGGCGACCTGGTAGGCGACCGAGAACTGGACGTCGACGATGTTCTGGTCACCCGACAGCATCAGGCCGGAGGATGCGCCGCCGCGCAGCTCGCCGGTATTGATCAGCCGCTCGGCAATCGATGCCTTCTCGACGGTCTCGAAGGGCCAGAAGTGGAAGTGCAGGCCGGGCTCGGAAATTTCGTCCTTGGGCTGGCCGAAGCGCAGCTCGACGGCGAGTTCGTCCGGCTGGACCGTGTAGATCGACTGGAAGAGCCAGAGCGCGACGATACCGACGCCGATGAGGCCGAACATCGCGGGGCTCGCGCCGCCACCACCGGGTAGAGCCTGCTTCAGCCTGTCCTGGCCGCGCCGGATGATGTCTTCGAGGTCGGGCGGGCTGCCCTGGGGTCCGCTGGGACCACGCGGCCCCTGCCCCCAAGGGCCTCCACCGCCACCTTGGCCGCCGCCGCCACCCCACGGGCCGCCGCCGCCATTGTTGTTGTTCCAGGGCATGGATTTCCTCTTCCTGTCCGAGATTTGTCAGCCGGCGATGCGGAACGATGCACGTTCACCAAGCGTTTCACGAGGTTATAGTGAGGCAATGTGGCGCTTTCAACGCGCGATGGGCCGATTAGCCCTCGTGCGCGACCGCTCGCCGCATTCTGCCTTAACGGCGGCGTTCGTAAACGACGAAGCGCGTATCGTGATCGTCGCGCTCGCCGGCCGGAACGAGTTCCTCCGACGCCAGCCGCCACATATAGGGCTCTATGGTCGGAAAGAGCGTGTCGCCTTCGAGCCGCGCAAGCACATGCGTGATGTCGAGGCGATCTGCGTGGGCCATCATCTGTGCGTAGATCTGGCCGCCGCCGATAACGCAGAGTTCATCGACACTACCTGCCCGCTGGACGCCATCCTCGACCGAATGGACCACGACAGCACCCTCCGCGGCAAAATCGGGATCACGCGTAACGACGATGTTGACCCGGCCCGGCAGCGGCCGCTTCGGAAAGCTCTGCCAGGTGCGCCGACCCATCAGCACGGGCTTGCCCATGGTCAGCGCCTTGAAGCGCTGCATGTCCGTCGAAAGCCGCCACGGCATGCCGCCATCGCTTCCGATCACCCCATTCTCGGCCACCGCTGCGATCATCGAGATGATCAATTCGAACCCCTCCGAGGCTTCTTCGACATCGTTCCACAGCCCTTGCGGACGTTGACGGAACTGTCATCAATCTGTCACCGGATCGCCTTATCTGGCTAAGCATTGCGGCGGACACGAGCGGTGACATGACCCCTTCCCCCACCTTGGGCCTTGAGGCAAGAGGCAGACGATGATCGCACCGCGCATCATGGTGGTCGAGGACGAGGAGGCGCTCTGCGTCCTCCTGCGCTACAATCTGGAAGCCGAGGGCCACGATGTCGAGGTGGTCATGCGTGGCGACGAGGCGGAAATCCGCCTGCGCGAGCACGTGCCGGACCTTCTGGTCCTTGACTGGATGCTGCCTTCGATCTCGGGCATCGAGCTTTGCCGGCGGCTGCGCTCGCGCCCCGAGACGCAGCGTCTGCCGATCATCATGCTGACCGCGCGCGGCGAAGAAAGCGACAAGGTGCGCGGCCTCGCGACAGGCGCAGACGACTATCTGGTGAAACCCTTTTCGATGCCCGAATTCGTCGCCCGGGTCCGCGCGCTTTTGCGCCGCTCGCGGCCCGAAATCGTATCGAACCTTCTGACCGTGAAGGACCTCGTGCTCGACCGCGAGCAGCATCGCGTGTTTCGCAAGGGCAAGCCGGTCAAGATCGGTCCGACCGAGTATCGGCTGCTCGAATTCCTGATGCTCTCGCCCGGCCGCGTCTATTCGCGCGAGCAGCTTCTCGACAATGTCTGGGGCAACAACGTCTATGTCGACGAGCGCACGGTCGACGTCCATGTCGGGCGCCTGCGCAAGGCGATCAATGCCGGCCGCGCGACCGATCTCATCCGCACCGTGCGCGGCGCGGGCTACTCGATCAGCGCCGAATAGGCCGTCTCAGCCGTCGTTGCGGCGCATGATGAGGATGTCGAGGTCGCGCTCGGGGTAGAAATCCTCGATCACCATCTCGAATTGCGTCGGACCGATCTTGCGGACGTTCTGGCCGCAGAACGAGACGAAGTTGCGCTCGTCGCCCTTGTCGATCACCAGCCGGAAGCGCCCGATCGCGCCTGCCCAGTTCGATCCGGTCTTGAGCACATAGGAAATCCACGCCTCTGTGAAGGGCGGATAGTCCTGGCCGGAGCGCTCGGTCGCCGTGCGGATCGCCCCGAGAAACGCCCGGTCCATGCAGTAGCGGGCCTCGTACTCGTCGCAATTGTAGTCGTTCGGATCGCCATCGGCGTCCATAAAGGACACGCCTGCCGTACCTCCGACGCTCGGTCGGTAGCGATGCCGGACCGGAACCGTGGCTCCGGCCGGGAAAGTCGCGTCCCAGAAATAGGTCGAGCGGAGCACCCATCGCGGCCAGTAATTCTCCTGCCGCACGCCGTTCTCGTCCTCCCACCACTCATAGGCAATGATGCCGCGGCGAATCCAGTCATCGCGCACCGCCTCGTCAAGGGCGGCGAGCTTATCAGCAACGCCCTCGGCCAGGTGATTGGCGGAAATGCCCTCCGCGACAAGGTCGTCCGTTACGTCAATGCCGACGGCGATGGCCTTCTGTTCCAACTGCGGCTCGATTGGAACGCCATCCATTTCGACGGTGAAGTGCAGGAAATTGTCGTCGCCATAGGGTTCGCCTTCGACGAACGGAACGGCGACCGAGACATAGGGCGACGCCTCGATGTCCGGCATCGGGAAGGCGATGAGCGAGGTTACGTCCTCGTCCGAGGTGTTGCGGAAGGTGTAGTCCACCCGCACCTCATCCATCGAGATGAACAGGTCCTCCGTCGCCATCTGGACGACGTCGTTGCGCACGAAGATGAGGCCGCCGGTCGCAAGACGCGCGGTCGTATCGTTCGCGGCCGCCTGCGAGAGGCCGGCCAGCACCAGAGCGACGGCAAACAAGGATGTCCGCAACGATGACCCCTCCGACGACGACCCCGGAGCTCGACTATCCGCCTGTCCGTCGTCTACGGCAAGCCGTCTCAGACGGCGATCGGCGCCTTGATCGACGGCTCGGCGACATAGCCTAGGAGCTCGAAATCCTCGTAGACGAAATCGAACAGATCCTGCCGTGCGGGATTGATCTTCATCGTCGGCAGCGGGTGCGGCGAGCGCGTCAACTGCAGCTCGGCCTGCTCGAAATGGTTTTTGTAGAGATGCGCGTCGCCCAGCGTGTGGATGAATTCGCCTGGCTTCAGCCCGGTCACCTGCGCCACCATCATCGTCAACAACGCATAGGACGCGATATTGAAGGGCACGCCCAGAAAGATGTCGGCCGAGCGCTGGTAGAGCTGGCAGGAGAGCCGGCCGTCCGCGACGAAGAACTGGAACAGGCAATGGCAGGGCGGCAGCGCCATATCGTCCACCTCGGCCGGGTTCCAGGCCGACACGATCAGCCGCCGCGAGGTCGGGTTCGTCCGGATCAAGCGCACGACGTTGGCGATCTGGTCGATCGAGCCGCCATTCGGCGCCGGCCAGGAGCGCCACTGCTTGCCGTAGACGGGGCCGAGTTCGCCGTTTTCGTCGGCCCATTCATCCCAGATCGTGACGCCATGATCCTTGAGGTAGGCGATGTTGGTGTCGCCGCGCAGAAACCAGAGCAGTTCGTGAATGATCGACTTCAGATGCAGCTTCTTGGTCGTCAGGACCGGAAAGCCGTCCTCGAGATCGAAGCGCATCTGGTAGCCGAACACGGCGCGCGTGCCGGTCCCGGTGCGGTCAGGCCGGTCGGTCCCGTTCGCCATCACATGGCGCAGCAGGTCGAGATACTGGTCTTCGCCAGTGGCGTGCCGGGCTGCTGGTCGGTCAAGCATGATGGTTCCCTCGATCAGGGTACCCCTAACGCTTCTGGCGCGCGACACAACGCGCGCCCTCGCGGACTCACAGATTAAAGCCTGCCGCAGCTTTGCGAAAGGCGAGTGTCCGCGCCTGCCCGCTCACAGCTTGTCGAGCTTCCCGAGGTGCTTGGCGCAGAGATAATAGAAGGTCACGCGGCTCTTGCTGTTATCCTTGGCCAGCGTTTCGCACACGCGCTCGATGGCGGTGTCGCATTTGGCGGCGTCCTGGATGCCGAGCTTCTTCATGCACCAGCTCTTGCGCACGCGCTCCAGTTCCTTCGGGTCCGAGCAGGAGACCATCGAGGAATCGCGGTTGCGCAGCGCGATGCCCAGATGCTTGACGATCTTGGCGACGATCGCCTCGTCGGCGGTGGCGTCATACTTGCGGACGTCGGTGAGATAGTCGGCCATTGTGTGCCCCCCTTTGCTTCGATCGGCGCGGCCGGCCCCCCGACCCTGCCGTGCGACATCTGAAATGTCTGCGCAGCACCCGGACGTGTCAAGCACGGCCCGTCGGCGATGCTTCGGCCCTTCACACGAGCGTGGCGAGCGCCTATATCTGCCCTGTCGGCTTCGGCCGACTATGGCGATAAACGGACGGTGTAATAAACCCATCGGACCCGGGGGCAGTGCCCGGCGCCTCCACCACAAGCGGTCCGCGGAACGTTTCTGATGGGGGCGAAACAGGATCGACGAGGGCGTAAAGATCGAACTTTTGCTCGGCATGGTAGCCACCGTTATCGGGCCAAACTTGTAGTTGCAAACGACAACTATGCGGAAGCACGTCTCGCTGCTTAATGCGGCGCGATAGCTTCAATCAAAGCCCTAGTGGTTCGCACTTCTAGGCGGGGTTCGGAGGCACCTGGCAACAGAAGCCTCCACTTCCATTCTCTTTGCGGCATCCATTCCGGTTTACCTGCGACGCAGGCTTGATTACATCAGGCGGAGCGATTCAGCGAAAAGCGCCCGGGGCCCATGACCGAAGACATCATCCGCTACGACATTCTCGCCCAGGAGGCCCTTCGCGGCGTCATGCGCAAGGTGTTGTCCGAAGTCGCCAAGGCTGGCTTGCCCGGCAACCATCATTTCTTCATCACCTTCCTGACGACGGCTCCCGGCGTGCGCATCTCCACGCGGCTGCGCGAGCGTTATCCCGAGCAGATGACGATCGTCATCCAGCATCAGTTCTGGGACATGAAGGTCACGGAGACCGGCTTCGAGATCGGCCTGTCCTTCGCCGACATCCCCGAGAAGCTCGAAGTGCCCTTCGCGGCCGTCCGCGGCTTCTACGATCCGTCGGTGAACTTCGAGCTCGAGTTCGACGTTCGTGCCGAGGAGGCGGAGGAACCGGCGGCAAAGCCGGAGAAGCTCCACGCCGTTCCCGCCATCGCGCCTGTCGCGGCCCCTGCCCAGGACGCGGCCAAGCCGGACGAGACCGCCCCCGAGACGGAGGAAGGCGGCGACGATGCGAAGTCCGCCCAGGTCGTCTCGCTAGACGCCTTCCGCAAGAAATAGCGCCGATGGGCGAGGTCGTGAATTTGCGCACGGCGCGCAAGGACAAGGCCCGCCGCGAGCGCGAGAAGCAGGCCGACGCCAATCGCATCGTTCACGGTCGCACGAAGGCCGAGCGCAAGAAGGCGGAAGCCGAGGCGCGCATTGCGGACGCCCGGCTCGACGCGCACAGGCTGACGGACGAGCCTTGAGCGGCATCGTCAAGCGCTCGGTGACCATCCGCGGCCACCGCACGTCCTTTTCCCTTGAACGCGCCTTCATGGACGAGATCGAGCGCATCGCCGCCGATCGCGGGATACCACTTGCGGCCCTGGTGGCCGCGATCGACGAGGATCGCGCCGACGACACCAATCTGTCATCAGCCCTCAGGCTCCACGTCCTGGCGGACCTCAAGACGCGCTGATCAGTTGCCGGTGTCGAAATCGTCGCCGAGCGACGGCGCGTCACTTTGCAGGAAACGCTGAATGTCGAGGAAGAACGTCTCGTCCGATGGTGTCAGGCGCTCCTCTGATGACGCCACGGGCGGCGGCACCACCTCCTCGGCGCGCAGGCGGCCCTGTTCGGCCTGGATCTGTGCCGCCCGCGCGGCCCGTTCGCGCATCTCTTCCGGCGATACGGAAGGCGGCAGCGAAGACTGCGGCGGCGCCGGCAGCGGGGCGGCATCTTCGATGCTTGGCGCGGTCTGCTGGCGCAGGTTTTCCTCGCGCACCCGCTCGTCGGCGAGCGCCGCGAAGTAGCGCACCTCGCGCCTCAGCCGCTGCTGTTCGAGAAGCGAAGCCTGCATGGCCTCGACGCGCTGCTGCTCCAGTTCGAGCGCGCGCTGGGTCAGGAACTGCACCATGGGCGTCGCATCGACGGAAAGCCGCGGCGCATCGAGCGCCCCGGTGACGGCGATCGCGACCTCGGGCTGCGAGCCGACCTGCTCGAACGGTCCCGGTGCATAGACGAGCGAACCGGTGACTGTGGCTTCGCGCGCGTTGAGGTCGAGCCCCGGCTGGACCGTGAGTTGCGTCCCGGCCGCGTCGAGTGCGACCGGTGCCGCCCGCACCGAGCCGCCCGCGACCGAAAACGCGAATTCGGCATCGGCGACGCGAAGCGAACCGGTGCGCACCTCGCTCTCGACGAGACCGGCAAGAAGCTCCTCACCGGCGTCGCGGCCCGCAATATCCGCGCGCTCGACGATCCGGGCGAGAGCATCACTGCTGAGCCCGGACACAGTGAGGCCTTTGACAGTCGCCGAGCCCGAGCCGGACAGCGCCGCGACGACACCGGCGATCGACTTGCCGGTTGCCGTCAGCGATGCCGACACATCCGACCGGCCGCCGAGGCCATCGGGGAACGTCTCGCCGAGGTCGAGGCCTTGCATCTGCATCTGCGCCGTCAGGAGCGCGGTTCCGAGATCGTTGCGGATGTCGGCGGTTCCCGTCAGCTGCCCGCCCAGCGCTCTGGCCGAGAACGCGGTCAGTCCCATGCCGTCGCCCGTCATGCGAAGCGTCATCGACGCGTCGCGCATCGGCAGGGCCTGCGCCAGCGAAACGCTGTCGGCGGCGATGCTGACCTCGCCGGTGAACGGCATGGCTGCCGACTGCGCGAACGGCACGCGCGACCAGCGGCTGTCATCCGTCGGCGCAAGTGAGTCGGCGCCGAGAACGTATTCCGCCGGAAGCGAGAGATCGAAAAGGTCGAGCGCCAGCGCGCCCGTCACGTGCGGGCGCCCGTTGCGCAGCTCCATGTTGAGGTCGCCCGTCACCGGTTGCTCAGCGATCTCACCTGCAAGCGCGCTGACCACGAGCAACCCATCGGCGAGATCGACTTCCGACGACAATTCGACGGGAAGCCCAAAGCCGAAGCCCGGCAGGCTCATGCCGCCGGCGAGAAGCCAGGGCTCAAGATCGCCGCTGCGCAGGCTCGCAAGGCCGGATACAGCGCTGCCCGTTTCGCCGAGTATAAGGGAGCCGTCGATGCGCGCCTCGAAATCGTCTCCCTGCAGCGCAACGCTGAGGTTTGCGCCCTCGGCGACCACTCCGTCGAGCGACAGTGTCGCAGATCCCTGCCCCATCGAGCCGAGCGGCAGCGCCGGCTGGCCGAACAGCGTGTAGAAATCCGCGGCATCCGCCAGTTCGGTCGACACGGAGAGCCGCAACGGCACCGTCTTGAGGTCCGGCGCGAGCCGGTCGAAGGCGGCGCTGACATCGAGGCTGTTGCCGCCAGCCTGCCCCTGCGCGGTGATGGTCAGGGCTCCGGAACGATCCGGCGCATCACCAGACGCGTTCACGAGCAGATCGACATCGCGGAAGAAATCGGGATCGAGCCCGGCCCGCTCGACGAGTTCGGCAAGAACAAGGCTCTGCGGAACGGCCAGCGACGCCGCGGACAGAAGCGGCGCGAGATCGTCGGAGACGACCGTGGCCTCCAGCGAGCCTGTCGGCGCGACGGGAAACCCCTGCAGCGTTCCGAATGCGCGCACGGACGTGCCGGCTAAATTGTCGATCTCCAGCCGCTCGATCGTCAGGTCCCCACGGCGCAGCTGCATCGCTGCATCGACGCTGTCGGCCGCAAGCCCGCCGATGCGCATGTCGCGCGCGGCGATCTCCAGATCGAGGTCGCGATCGGCGAAGCGGTTGCGCCCGCCATCGGTGACGAAGAGCGAGGCGAAGGCCGCGACGCCGTCCACGTCCAGCTCGTCGCCACGCAGGCGCAACTGCATCTCCGGCCGTTCGCCGCCCTCGCGGCTGACGACCTCTCCGCGGAACACGGACGATCCCAGCGCCAGTTCCAGATTGCGGAACGCCTGCTCTCGTTCGGAAAGCCGGACTTCGGCGCTGAAGCCGGCAGCCGGCAGGCCGCGGATCGCCTCGTCGACGTCGCGTGAGAGCCAGGCAGCAAAGCCCGACGGCTGGCGCACGGCGAGAAGCAGATTGCCTTCGAAGTCGAGCTGGTCGCCGGTGCCGAGCAGACCGTCGGCCTCGACCCGCGTGCGCCCCGGCAAGGTGGCGCTTGCAGATGCGATGCGCCAGCCGCGTGGATCGGGCTCCGCGGTTACCTGCACGTCGCGAATGGTGGTGTCGCCGGCGATCACGGCCGGTAGGTCGACCGCGATGCGGCCCGGGATCGTCGGCCGCGGCAGATTGGTGAAGAAGGCGCTGACTGCGCCCAGGCGTTCCTCCAGGCTCGCCGATCCACTGACCGCCTCGTCGACGCGAAGCTGCACGCCCTGCGCCCTGATGTCGAACCGCGGCTCGGCCCCGAGCGCGAGGACGGCATTGCCCTCCGCCGTGTACGGGTCTGCGACCGGGCCGGTCTCCAGCATGAACTCGTCAGCCGCGAGCCGGTCGTGGCTGAGCGCGAACCGGCCGCGCAGGCGATAGTCGGCCGGCGGCGGCGGCGTGATGGCAGGGTTCGGCAGAACCGTCGACGCATTGATCCGGAACTCGCCCTGATAGCCGAACCCCGCCTCGGGATCGATACGCGCATTGCCGTCCATGTCGATCGTGAGCGGCACCCCCACCGGGTCGGCGCGCAGGCGCAGGCGCATGCCGCCATCGCTGCCGAGCGTTCCGGTCGTCACCGAAAAGGCCGTGTCGATGCCGTCCACGCCGGCCATGCCTTCGGCGCGCCAGGGTCCGGCAAGCGACCGTGCCGACAGTGTCGCCTGCACGTCGGAAAGCACATGCTCGCGACCGCTGCTGCCATCCACGATGCGCACACGGCCATTGGTGACAGTGACGTTTTCGAGCGTGACGTTCTCCGCACCGACCGGCACCGACGGCCGCACGGCCCAGTCCGGCATTCCGCCCTCGTCGAGCCTGATGACGACGTCCGCATCGTCGATGCGCATGTCGAAGATCAGCACTTCGCCGCTCATGAACGGGGCGAGTTCGGCGTCCATCGCAAAGGAGGACACCGTCATCGCCTCCCCGCCCGACGCATTGCGAACGACGACGTCGGTGAAGGTCACGGACGGAAACGGCAGGATGCGCGCGGACGCCGTGCCGCGCACTTCGACGTCACGGCCGAAGATGCGGCTCGCCTCGCGCTCGAAATTCTCGCGATAGCTCGACCAGTCGACGAAGTAGGGACCAACCAGCGCCGCGGTCAGCACCAGTATCAGCAACCCGCCGAGTGCAACGAACAGACGTGCCAGAGGAATCTCCTGCCGGTAAGGCAATCGATCTCTAGTCTAGTCAACCGAGCGTGTCGATAAAGTGGCGCGCGAAGCGATCAGGCGAAGAGCTTGCCCGGATTCATGATCCCGCGCGGATCGAGCGCCGCCTTCACCGCTTTCATTACGCCGAGCGCATCGCCTGCCTCGCGCTCCAGGAAAGCGATCTTCCCCTGCCCGATGCCGTGCTCGCCGGTGCAGGTGCCCTCCATGGCGAGCGCCCGCGCGTTCAGCCGTTCCACGAAGCCTTCCGCGCCCGCGACATGGTCCTGGTTGCCCGGCTCCATGAGCACCAGAACATGGAAATTCCCGTCGCCGACATGACCGACGATGGGCGCGACGAGCCCGTGCTCGGCAATGTCCGCCTCGGTCGCCACGATGCATTCGGCAAGCCGCGAGATCGGCACGCAGACGTCGGTCGAAAGCGCCTGCCAGCCGGGCTTGAGCGCCACCGCTGCCCAGTAGGCGTCATGCCGCGCCTGCCACAGCCGGTTGCGCTCCTCGGCGACATTGGTCCAATGGAACGGCCCGCCGCCGAATTCGGCTGCGATCTCGCCGAACGTGTCGGCCTGTTCGGCGACGCCCGCTTCGCTGCCGTGGAATTCGAGGAACAGGCACGGCCCCTCTTCGTAGGTCAGCTTCGAATAGCGGTTGATCGACTGCATGCCGAGCGTGTTGACGAACTCGATGCGGGCGACCGGCACGCCCATCTGGATCGTCGCGATCACCGCATCGCAGGCCTGCTGGACGCTCGGGAACGGGCACACTCCGCCGGAGATCGCCTGCGGGATGCCCTGCAGGCGCAGCGTCAACTGGGTGATCACGCCCAGCGTGCCTTCCGCGCCGATCAGGAGCCGGCCGAGATCGTAGCCTGCCGAGGATTTGCGAGCCCTGCCGCCGGTCTCGATGATCCGGCCGTCCGGCATCACGGCGCGCAGCGCCATGACATTGTCGCGCATCGTACCGTAGCGCACCGCATTCGTCCCCGACGCGCGGGTTGAGGCCATGCCGCCCAGCGTCGCGTTCGCTCCCGGATCGATCGGAAAGAACAGCCCGGTATCGCGCAGATGCGTGTTCAGCGCCTGCCGCGTGATGCCCGGTTCAATGACGCAGTCGAGATCCTCGGCATGGACCGCGATGACCTTGTCCATGCCCGTCATGTCGAGGCAGATGCCGCCGCCGGGCGCGTTGACGTGCCCTTCCAGCGAGGAGCCGGCGCCGAATGGGATGACCGGAACGCCGGCCGCAAAGCAGGCCGCGACGATCGCCTGCACCTCCGCCTCACTTTGCACGAAGGCCACCGCATCGGGCGCCTGCGTCGGGATATAGGTCGTGGTGTGGCCATGCTGCCTTCGGATCGCCTCGCCGGTCTGCAGCCGGTCGCCGATCAGGGCGCGGATTTCGGCGATCACGGCGCTCACCGCCGTCTCGTCGCGTGCGATGTCCCTCACTGCCGCCAGTGCCATGCATCCTCCGCTGAAAATTTGACCCGCCGGGCCACTCTCCCTTATCCCGGACATGAGCAGAGCTTGCCGCCGAAGTCTACCGGAGCGGCAGCGGGAGGAGAATGAGATGGCAGAATACGCGGCGCCCTTCGTGTCGAGCCTGATGGAGATCGAGCCGGCATGGATCGACTATAACGGCCACCTCAACATGGCCTATTACAACGTCCTGTTCGATCGCTGCGTGGACGAGGCATTCCTGCTGCTCGGCATGGGGCCGGACTATGCGAAGAACCGCAAGCTCACCACCTACACGGCCGAAGTGCACGTCTGCTACGTGCGCGAGCTGCATCTCGGCTCTCGCGTGCGCTGCACGCTGCAGCTCATCGAGCATGATGCCAAGCGCTTCCGCTTCTATCAGGAGCTCCACCACGAGGATGGCTGGCTGGCGGCCACGGCGGAATCGCTTGGCCTGCACATCGACATGACCGGCCCGCGCGTGACACCCTTCCCCGATGATATCGCCGCCCGGTTCGCGGCCATGCAGGCTGCCCATGCGCCGCTCGGCATGCCCGAGCGTGCCGGGCGATCGATCGGGCTCGCCCGCCGCTGACACCGCACCCCGTTTTGCACAGGAGAGTGCTTCCGTCGCCTTGCCCCCCGCACGGCGCTGGCGAAAGTCTGCGCACCGCATGCGAGGAGCAGACCGATTCTTTCCGCCCGTCCCGCCCAGCCCGTGTCCGACGTCGAAAATCTCGCGCGCACGCTTGCCCACGATCCCTCGGTGACGGACCACTCGCTTTGGCGCGCGCTGAAGACGGTCGAGAACGACATCTACACGCTGGAGCGTTCGCATGAGCCGATCTCGATCGGCCTCCTCTACACGCGGCGCATTCTTGCCACCGCGATGGGCCGGCGTGGCTTCCCTGCCTGATCCGCGAATCGCGTCGAACGCCGTGCCAGCGTGCCGCACGCGATGATCGAACCAAAATCGCTCTTAATCGTTTTGGTTCAGGTTTTTGCAGGCCAAACAGGAATCATCGCATGAGCATGGACGGAGCCAACGGCGACGATTGGCATATGACCGATCGTCTCCACGCAGAGCACGGCAAGGGCGATCCCTTTGCCGCGGCCATGCGTGCGACCCGCATGCCGATGCTGATCACCGATCCCCGCCAGCCCGACAATCCGATCGTCTACGCCAACAACGCATTCCTGCGGCTGACCGGCTATGATCGCGACGAGGTCATCGGCAACAATTGCCGGTTTCTGCAGGGGCCGAATACCGATCCCAAGGCCGTGGACCGCATCCGTCAGGCGATCCGCGATGTAACCGACATCCAGGTCGACCTGCTCAACTACCGGAAGGATGGTTCGACCTTCTGGAATGCGCTCTATCTGAGCCCGGTCGTCAACGAGGCCGGCGAACTGCAGTTCTTCTTCGCCTCGCAGCTCGATGTCACGCACCGCAAAAACGACGAACAGCGCGTGCGCGCCGACAAGGAGCGGTTCGAGGCCGCCGTGAAGGCGCGCACCAACGAACTCGAGGAGGCGCTGGAAACGCAGACGGCCCTGCTCCACGAGGTCGATCACCGCGTAAAGAACAATCTGCAGATGGTGTCGTCGCTCATCCTCATGCAGAGCCGAACCATTTCCGACCCGGAAGTGCGTGAAGGTCTGCGTTCGATGCTGGCGCGCGTCGAGGCGCTCAGCACCGTCCATCGCCGCCTTTACCAATCGAGCGACGTGACCCGCTTCGACGTCGGCGACTTCGTCCGCGACCTGGCAACCGATCTCGTTCACGCTTCCGGACGCGACATTGCGCTGTCCTTCGAGCTTGCGCCTGCCGAAATTCCGGCGGAACAAGCCGCTGCGCTGGCACTTATGGTCAATGAGATCGTAACGAACGCTCTGAAGCATGCGTTTCCAGATGCCGCGGCCGGCACCATCGCGCTCCACGTGTCTGAGTCGGCCGGCGTCCTTCTCGTCGAAGTGAGGGACGACGGTGTTGGGCACCAGGGAGAGATTTCGGGCGCGACCTTCGGGCAGAACCTCGTGCGGTCGCTCGCACGGCAACTCAAGGCGACCATCGAGTGGTCGGACGGCGCACCCGGCACGTGCGTGACGATCCGGATGCCGATCCGCACAACGATAAAAAGGGGGGCTTGAGAGACATCTCAGGCTTGACCAATGCAAGAGCCTCTCCGGATACTGATCGTCGAAGACGAAGCGCTGCTAGCGATGGAACTGGAAGCGCTCGTCGAAGATGCCGGCCATGAGGTCGTCGGTTGGGCGACGTCGTCCGAGGAAGCGATGTCCATGCTGGATGCAACGGCTGCCGATGTTGCTTTCGTCGACATCCACCTGTCGGACGGTCCAACCGGCGTCGATGTCGCCCGTCATGTCCAGTTTACCGACCGGCCTATGTGCGTCTTCATGACTGCCAACCCGAAGCGCATTCCAGAGGATTTCGCGGGCGCCGTCGGCGTCATCGCCAAACCTTATACCATGGCAGGTCTGAACGCGGCCCTCCGCTATCTGGAGGAAGGTGTCCACCGCCCCCCGCCGCACTCGATGCTGCCGGTCGGCTTTACACTATCACCGGGCTATGCCGGGCTCTGGAGTGGCCAGAACGGCTGAGATCATCGCGCGGCATAAAGCGCTGCGTCGGCTTCGGCCCTCGTGATCCGGCCATCATCGACCATGGCGTTCAGAACCGTGCGCGCCCGCTGGGCGGAGGCGTCCGGATTGGCCTGGGGGTTGAGCACGGACGGCGCGCGGATCGCACCTGCGATCGTCGCAGCCTGCCACAGCGTCAAATCCGCCGGCTCTACCCCGAAATAGGTTCGCGACGCGGCGGTAACGCCCGTGGCGCCAGCCCCGAGGTAGATCGCGTTCAGGTATCGCGTCAGCACTTCGTCCTTGCCGAGCCGCCACTCGAGCCACACCGCGATCACCACTTCCTGGAGCTTGCGCTTGTAGGTCCGCTCGCGATCGAGATAGAGCACCTTCACCAGTTGCTGTGTGATCGTCGACCCGCCTTCGACCACCTCCCCCGCATCGTAATTGCGCCACGCCGCCCGCGCGATGCCGCGCAGATCGATGCCGTGATGCTCGTAGAAGCGCCGGTCTTCCGTCGCAAGCACCGCGTCGATCAGATGCGGGGCCATGGCGCTCAGCGGCGTCAGTTCCACCGATCCGGCATCCGCCGGCAAGGGCTCGTCGGATTGGGTCACTTGTGGTGTCCGCAACGATCCGTCGGCGATCTCCGACCAGCGCACGTCGCTGAGCGCCCACCAGAACAAGCCTGCTGCGGCAACGACCCAGACAATGAGCGCAACGCCGAGCCCGCGCACCATCCGGCGCAGCGGCCCACGGCGCGCGCTCGGTTGATCGCCGTCGATGCTTGCTGGCTGCCGGCTGTCTGCCATGGGTCGCGAGTTTCCCTTCTTCTGCACTGTCACCGGCGGCGACGCCGCGTTCCTACAATCCCGCAGCCGAAACACCATATTGCGGCTTTTCACGGATGCGTCATTGACGACGGCACTTCCCGACCCGCATAAGCCCTCAAGGGACGTGCCGCTCGCAAAGGCTGTGGCTGGTACATGATATTCGACTACGCCTCGCGTTTGCGGCGCAAGCCTGCATTCGGTTGGTCTTTTGCTCTGCTCAGTTTTGCGATTGCCTTGGCGATCCGCTTTGTCGTGGCCGATGCCCTGCCGCCCGGCTTCCCATTCCTCACCTTTTTTCCCGCCGTGATGCTGACCGCGTTCCTTGGCGGCACGCGCCAGGGCATCGTCTGCGCGGTGCTTTGCACACTTGCCGCATGGTACTGGTTCATTCCACCGGTCTATTCCTTCGAACTCGACTATCAGGCAGCCGTCGCGCTCGGCTTTTTCGTCGTCATCTGCACCGTCGACCTGCTGATCATCCATCTCCTCAACGATGCCGTGGAAACGATCACGGTCCAGCGCCAGGAAGCGATGCGGCTGGCGGACGACCGGCGGACGCTCTTCCAGGAGTTGCAGCACCGCATCGCCAACAATCTCGGCTTCGTGTCCAGCCTGCTTGGCCTGCATCGCCGGAGGCTGGCAGCCAATGAGGAAGCCGCGGCGGCGCTCGACGATGCACGGCTACGGCTCGAAACGCTCTCCAAGGTCCACCGTCGCCTTTACGATCCGGAGATGAGCGACCGCAGCCTCGAGGTGACGCTGAATGGCCTGTGCCAGGACATTGTCAGTGCATCGGGCCAAACAGGCGTGGTGTGCACCGTCAAGGCCGGCGACATCAAGCTGCCGGTCGAGCGCATCATGACCGTCTCGCTGGTGCTCATCGAGGCGATCAGCAACTCGCTCAAGCACGCCTATCACGGCAATCGCGACGGACGCATCGAGGTGAGCCTGAGGGAAATCACCGATGGGCGGCTCGAACTCACGGTCAGGGACGACGGGCCGGGCTTTCCCGACGGCTTCGATCCCGCCACGAGCGATCGCCTGGGCTACAAGATCATGGCAGGCTTCGCCCGTACGCTGCGCGGCGACCTCGCCTACGAGAACGATGGCGGCGCGCGTACGCGCCTCGTCTTCCCCGCCTGAAACGCAATTCGGCCCCGCGAACTGGCCTTTCGCCGCCGAATCACTACATTCCCCCTCAATGCCCGGTTTTCCCGATGATCCCCCGTTCCCCGGCGACGCTCCCCGTCCGTCCGGCATCGCTGCGCGCGCCATGGCCGCACGCGGTGGCGCACGCGCGCCCGATTACCTGTCAGGCCTAAACCCCGAGCAGCGCCTCGCCGTGGAGACGACGGAGGGACCCGTGCTGGTGCTCGCTGGCGCAGGAACCGGCAAGACGCGCGTGCTGACGACCCGCATCGCCCATATCCTCGCCACCGGCCGCGCCTATCCCTCGCAAATCCTCGCCGTCACCTTCACCAACAAGGCCGCGCGCGAGATGAAGACGCGCATCGGCTTTCTGGTCGGCGAGGCCGTCGAAGGCATGCCCTGGCTCGGCACGTTCCATTCCATCGGCGTGAAGATCCTGCGCAGGCACGCGGAACTGGCGGGGCTGAAGTCGAGCTTCACCATCCTCGACACGGACGACCAGATCCGCCTCATCAAGCAGATCATCCAGGCCGAAGGCCTCGACGACAAGCGCTGGCCCGCCCGCCAGTTCGCCCAGATGATCGACGGCTGGA